>ERZ761602.225-NODE-225-length-135615-cov-9.687777_pt1 | contig 135615 bp, 116 predicted proteins | sample MGYA00512165_ERZ761602 | MGnify/ENA primary metagenome ERZ761602 (study PRJEB28899, sample SAMN02445085) | bioreactor sludge metagenome | biome: EBPR sludge; isolation source: Thorneside wastewater treatment plant | place: Australia: Brisbane, Thorneside... | reverse complement strand
GCGATCAAGCCAGAAGGCAGCCAAAAGAGTCTCTCTCTGCGCCAAGGCAGACAAGCAGATTGTCTAGAGCGAAAGAGCGAAGAGACCATGAAAAGCAACATACAAGGGTGGATCCTTCGCCGCAGGCGAAGAATCCGCCGCCCGTGTCACGGTGAGCCTACGGCTGGCGCATCGCGTTCCCACGGCAAGCCTACTCCGCTGCCGCGTCCAGCGCCTCGGCCAGGGTCGCCGCACCCACCACCTGCATCTCCCCGACCAAGCCCTTCTTCGGCTTGTTCGCCATCGGCACGATGGCGCGCTTGAAGCCGTGGTGCGCGGCCTCGCGCAGGCGCTCCTCTCCATTCGGAATCGGCCGGATCTCGCCGGCCAGACCGACCTCGCCAAACGCCAGTGTGTGTGTACCCAGCGTGCGGTTGCGGAAGCTCGAATGCACCGCGAGCAGCACCGGCAGATCGGCCGCAGTTTCGCTGACGCGGATGCCGCCGACAATATTCACGAACACGTCCTGGTCGTAGATCGCCACACCACCGTGGCGGTGGGCGACCGCCAGCAGCAAGGCCAGTCGATTGCTTTCGTAGCCGACCGCGACCCGGCGCGGATTCGCCAGCGGACTCTGGTCGACCAGCGCCTGCACCTCGACCAGCAGCGGTCGCGTGCCTTCGCGCGTGACCATGACGATGCTGCCGGGACCACGTTCCACCTGTGCCGACAGGAAAATGGCCGACGGGTTCGGGACCTCGCGCAGCCCGCGGTCGGTCATCGCGAACACGCCCAATTCGTTGACTGCGCCAAAACGGTTCTTCAGCGCGCGCAGAATGCGGAAACGACTGCCCGCCTCGCCCTCGAAGTAGAGCACCGCATCGACCATGTGCTCGAGCACGCGCGGGCCGGCGATGCCGCCTTCCTTGGTCACGTGGCCGATCAGGAACACGCTGACGCCCTGCTCTTTTGCATAGCGCACCAGCCGCGCCGCGCACTCGCGCACCTGCGACACCGAGCCGGGCGCCGATGTGAGTTCCGGCAGCCACAACGTCTGGATCGAATCGATGATCAGGACTGCGGGCTTTTCCTTGACCGCGGTGGCGAGGATGCGTTCGACATTGGTTTCGGCCTGGCAGCGCAGCCCGGCAACTTCGACCTGCAGACGCCGCGCGCGCTGGGCAATCTGCCCCAGCGACTCCTCGCCGCTGACGTAGATGACCGCTGCCTTGCCCTGCAGGCTGGCGTGCACCTGCAGCAGCAGCGTCGACTTGCCGATGCCGGGATCGCCGCCGACCAGCACCACCGAGCCCGACACCAGGCCGCCACCGAGCACGCGATTGAGCTCGGACATACCGGTGTCCATGCGCACTTCGAGTTCCGTCGCGACGCTGCCCAGATCAGCGACATCACCTGCGCTGGCCGTCCCGGCGTAACCACCTCGCCGCGCACCCGGACCGCTGCCCACCGCGAGTTCTTCGGTCAGACTGTTCCAGGCTCCGCAGTCGCCGCACTGCCCCGCCCACTTGGGTGCAGTACCGCCGCATTCGGAGCAAACGTAGCGGGTTTTCGCCTTGGGCGTGCTCATGGTCGTTGGTGTCGCAGCCGATAACAGCCGGATAGCATCGCATGCGCGCCCGCGAGAGTCCGGGTCGCCCCTGTCGGTGCGCTGATTCGTGCATCGAACTGGCGGCGAACATGCGGACTGCTTTCTTGTCCGCAAAGGACGCAAAGGACGCAAAGAAAGCCAAGAGCCGATGAGTTGATGTCCTGCTGGCTTCGCATTCCTTTGCGTTCTTTGCGTCCTTTGCGGATACATCCATTTTTTCAATAACTTGTGGCATGTCTGGCGTGAGCGACCTCGCGGCGCGAAGTGCGGTCACGAGTCCAGCACGCTGGCGCAGGTGTCGGCCCGTCCGTGGGCGCGAGTGTTTGCCCGGATCAATGGTGATGCTGATGCCCATCGTGTCCCGAAGCCGCCTCCGGCGTCGCCTCGCGCACCACAAAGCTCACCACCTTGTCGGTCTCGGCGCACAGTTGCAGCGACACGTCGACACTGTCGCCGACCGCAAACGCGCGTTTCGGGCCGATAAGCATCAGATGCATCCCACCCGGCGCCAGCGCCACGGCATCCCCAACCTTGACTTCGATCTGATCCAGCTTGCGCATCTTCATGACGCCGTCTTCATGAGTCATGTCATGCAGTTCCACACGCTCGAACGCATCGGAACTGCCGCCGGTCACCAGCACCGGATCAACTCCGGCATTCGACATGGTCAGGTAGCCGGCCATCACCGGTGCATTCGGCGGCGCCAGGCGTACCCAGGCATCGGCGATCGTCAATTCACCACAGGCCTGTGCCTGCGCGCCTGCCATCAACATCGCCACGGCAAACAAGTTCAGCTTCATGGAATTCCTCGGTTGAGTCAGTCGTCATCTTGCCGATGTTATGTTCGGCCACCTGAACCCGCCACCCAGTGCCCTCATGCTCGAACATTTCAGCCACGACGATATCCTCGAAATTCGCCTCGCGCGTCCGCCGGTCAACGCGCTTTCGCCGGAACTGATTGCGGCGCTGCGCCAGTCGATTTCCGCAGCGCCGGATGGCGGTGCCCGTGCGTTGGTGATTTCGGCAGGGCCGGGATTGTTCAGTGCCGGCCTCGATGTGCCCGCGCTGCTCAAACTCGATCGCGCCGGCATGCTGGCGATGTGGAAAGATTTTTTTGGTTTGCTGAGTGCCATCGCCTGCTCGCCGATCCCGACGGTTGCAGCGATCACCGGCCACAGCCCGGCCGGCGGCACCGTGGTGGCGCTCAACTGCGACTACCGCGTCATGGCAGAAGGCCCATTCAAGCTCGGCCTCAACGAAACCCAGGTCGGCCTGGCGCTGCCGCGCGCGATCCTGGGCTCGCTGCAGCGACTGCTCGGGCCGCATCAGGCCGAACGCCATATCGTCGCCGGCAACATGATCGACAGCGCGGCGGCGCTCAAGGTCGGTCTGGTCGACGAGCTGGTCGCGCCGGAGCAGGTGATCCCGCGTGCGCTCGAGTGGTGCCGGTTTCACCTCGGCCTGCCGCGCCGAGCGATGCGCATCAACCGCGAATCCGCGCGCGCCGACCTGCGCGCGATTTACCAGGATCCGGGTCAGATGCAGGTCGAAGAGTTCATCGACGGCTGGTTCCATGAGGAGACGCAGGCGGTGCTGCAGGCGTTGGTGGCGCGCTTGCGCAGCAAAGGCTGACTGCTGCGTCCCGGAGTGAGCTCCGCCCGCGATCCCTGGCCTCGCTTCCCTGTGGGAGTCCCGGTTGCCTTAGCGGTGCGCTTATTCGCGCATCGAACAGTGGGTGTCGCAAGAATGCGGACTGTATTTCTGGACGCAAAGGACGCAAAGGGACGCAAAGGACGCAAAGGAGATCAACAGCCAGGACTGCATGAATGGCCGCTGGCGTCTGCTGTTTTCTTTGCGCCCTTTGCGTCCCCAATCACAGGGTCGTTGGCTTTACGGTAAAAATGTATACAATTCAAGTTGTTACAATATGTCGGTGATAGCGAGTTTATCCCGCGAGCTGTAGATCAAGAGCTCGCGGGGTGAACCCGCTCCCACAGGTGAAGCAAGAGCTCGCGGGACCATCCCGCTCCAAGCCTATCGAATCACGTTTCCGGCGCACCCGCGTTCAATGAACATCCAGATCACCGGCCTGACCCGCTCCTTCGGCACCACGCGCGTCCTCGACGGCGTCGATCTCGGCATCGCGCCGGGCGAGTGCGTCGCTCTGGTCGGCCGCAGCGGCGCCGGCAAGTCGACCCTGCTGCATCTGCTCGCCGGCATCGATGCGCCGGATGCCGGCCATGTGCGCTACGACGAGATCGACCTGACCGCGCTCGACGAGGATCGGCGCACCGCCTTTCGGGGCCAGCATCTGGGGTTGGTGTTCCAGAGCTACAACCTGGTGCCGTCGCTGACGGCGCTCGACAATCTGCGGCTGCCGCTGGAACTCAATGGCATGACAGCGCGCGAGGCGCGGGTCGAGGCCATCGCGATGCTTGCGCGGCTGGATCTTTCAGAGTTGTCCGAGCGCTATGCCGACCAGCTTTCCGGTGGCCAGCAGCAGCGCGTCGCGGTAGCCCGCGCGCTGGTGCACAAGCCGACCGTGCTGCTCGCCGATGAACCGACCGGCAGCCTGGATGCCGACAATGCCGCCGCCGTGATGCGCCTGCTGATCGGCGCCTGTCGCGAACGCGGTGCCAGTCTGGTGATCGCCACGCATGCGCAGGAGGTCATGGGCCAGGCCGATCGGCTGCTGCGCATCGAGTCCGGGCGACTGGTGGACGCGTGAGCGCACCCCTGCTTGAGGTAGGTCATGTTGGCCGCGCAGCGGCCTACGTGACGCGAATCTCGCCGCTGTGCGGCCAACGTGACTTGCATCGAAGCAAGCATCCGGACAAATGAACGCCCTGCCCCGGTTGCTGCACGCGCTGATCAACGCCCACCGACGCGCCCCGGGCCAGGCGCTGCTGATGTTGCTGGCGTTGAGTCTCAGCGTCGCCGTGGTGGTCGCCATCGACCTGTCGATCGACAGCGCACGCTCGGCCTTCACCGACGCGCGCCGCGCCTTGTCGGGATCGGCGACCCACCAGATCGTCAGCGACGGCGCGCCGGTGCCGGGCGCATTGCTGGCCGAACTGCGTCGCCGCGGCGTGCGAACGAGCGCGCCGGTGATCGATATCGAAGCCGTCCATGGCGCCAGCAATACGCGACTGCGCCTGTTCGGCATCGACCCGCTGAGCGAAGCGCAACTGCGCCCATGGCTGGCCAGCGGCACCAGCGTCCCCGTTGACGCTGCCGAACGTGGCTATCCCACGCTGATCGGCGACGCCGACGGCGCGCTTCTGCCGGGAAAACTGGCTCGGCGGCTGCAGCTGGACGTCGGCGATCGCCTCCGGCTCGCGGTCGACGGACGCCCGTTCGAAATCGTCGTGCGCGGCTTGTTGCCTGACGGCGTGTTGCCATCGTCCACGGATGGATGGGTCGTGCTCGATATCGCCGCAGCGCAACGCGCGCTGGATTCCGACGGTTACAGCCGCATCGACCTGGTGCTCGACAGCGCCACCGCGATGCAGCTGGCGGGAACGCTGCCGCTCGGTCTGCGCCTGCTGGCGACCGCCGAGCAGGATCGCGATCTGGCGCTGATGAGCCGCGCCTTCGAGATCAATCTGAAGGCGCTCAGCCTGCTCGCGCTGCTGGTGGGCCTGTTCGTGGTGTTCCAGACGCTGAGTTTCCTGACCCTGCGCCGCGGCCCGGTGATCGGCCTGTGGCGTGCGATCGGCGTCGATCGGCGCACGCTGTCCGCGCTGTTGCTGGGCGAAGCGGCGCTGGTCGGCCTGATCGCCGGCCTGCTCGGCATTGCGCTCGGAATCCTGCTCGGTCGGGTCTTGCTGGTGGGCATTGGCGTGACCTACGCCGATCTCTATGGCCGTGGAGCTGCAGGCGGCCTGTCGATCGCCCCGATGCTGCTGGTCAAGGCGCTGCTGCTCTCGATCGGCGGCTCGCTGCTGGCGGTCTTGCTGCCGCTGTACGAAGTGCTGACGCAGACCGCGATGCAGGCGCTCGGGCGTACACGCCGGAACCCGTCCGACGGCGATCCCGCAGCGCAGCGGATTCGCGCGCTCGCACTGCCCTCACTGCTGCTGTTCGGCCTCGGTGCGCTGGCGCTGAAGCTCGGCCCCGATAACCTGGTGACCGCATTCAGCGCGCTGTTTGTCTGCCTGCTGGCGTGCCTGGGCGTGGTGCCGTGGCTCGCGTGGATGCTGCTTCGTGGCCTCGAACGGAATTTCCGCGATGGCCCCGTGCTGCCGCTGTGGCTGCTGGCCGGCACTCGCCGCGGTCTCGGTCGCACCGGCATTGCGCTGGCCGCCCTGTGCCTGGCGATCGCCACCGTGATCGGCATGAGCAGCATGATCCACAGTTTCCGCAGCGCGGTGTCCGAGTGGATCGAGCGCAGCCTGCAGGCCGATGTCTACATCTCGTCGTCCGGGCGCAGCGCGCTTGCACCGGAGTTGATCGAAGCGGCGCGCGCGCTGCCGGGCGTCGAAACGATCGGCCAGACGCGGCGCAGCCAGCGCCTGCTCGACAGCGGACCGATCAGCGTCATCGGCCTCGACCTGCCGCTGGCTGGGCGCGACAGCTTCGACTTCATTGCCGTCGACGAGGCGAGCATCTGGGACGCGCTTGCGGCCGGCGACGCGGTGATCAGCGAGCCGCTGGCGACGCGCCTGAAACTGGCGCCTGGCAACACCTTGAGTCTGCCCGCCGCCGCTGGCCCGACCCCCGTGCGCATTGCCGCGGTCTATCGCGACTATGCCAGTTCGCAAGGTGCCGTGACGCTCGACCTGGCGCACTACCAGCGGCTTTTCGGCGACTCGCGCGTCGGCGCCATCGGCATCTACGCGGCGCCGGAGAATGTGCCAGCCATCGTCGCCGCACTTCAGGCACAGGTCGAAAGCCAACCCGGCGTGCAGATGGTGTCCGCCGCGGAGATCCGCGAACGCACATTGGCGATCTTCGCCCGCACTTTTGCGGTGACGGATTTGCTGCGCTTGTTGGCGGGACTGATCGCAGTGGTGGCCGTGATCGGCGCACTGTCGGCGCTGGCCATCGAGCGCCGCCGCGAGTTCGCGCTGCTGCGTAGTCTTGGTCTGGCCAGCGGCAAACTGCTGCGCCTGCAGTGGCTCCAAGCCAGCCTGCTCGGCTTGATCGCCGGATTGCTGGCTCTGCCGCTCGGTATCGGTCTGGCGGTGCTGCTGATCGAGGTGATCAATCGCCGCTCCTTCGGCTGGAGCATGCAGTTGCAGTTGCCCCTCGACCAGTTGCTCGCCGCGATCGCCATTGCCGTGGTCAGCGCGATGCTCGCCGGCACCTGGCCGGCGCGCCAGCAGCGCAACAGTAGCCTCGCCCAGCAGTTGCGGGAGGCGCCGCTGTGAGGGCATTTGTCGGGCTGGCTGTCACGGGACTCGCTCTGCTGCTGTGCGCCTGCACCCCACAGTCAACGACGCTACCCGAGCGCCCCACCCTCTCGCGCACGCTCGGCTCCGAGCCAGGCGCCGGTTTTGAGGAAATCACCGCACCGCTGCAGCTCGAATTCCCGCGCGATCACGGCGCACATCCGCGCCATCGGGTCGAATGGTGGTACGTCACTGCACGCCTCGCGACGGCCGAAGGTCGCCGCTTCGGGGCGCAGTTCGCGCTGTTCCGCTACGCGCTGCGACCCGAGGACGCGCCCATGCGCGACGATTGGCAAAGCGGGCAAATCTATCTGGCGCACGCGGCAATCACCGACATCGACGGCGATCGATTCCTGTTCGACGAACAATGGGCGCGTGGCGCTGCCGGACTGGTTGGCGCCGAGGCAGCGCCATTTCGAGCCTGGCTCGGCGATTGTTCCATCGCTGCCGCAACGGACGTCGCGACGCTGCCGATGCAACTGCACTGCGGCGGCGCCGAGTTCGGCTACCGCCTGGAGCTCGACGGCGTCGACGTACCCGTGCTGCACGGCGAACAGGGCTACAGCCAGAAGTCCGAAGGCGGCAGCGCGTCGGCGTATTACAGCTACCCGCAACTGGCGGCCAGCGGCGAACTGTGGATCGGCGCCGAGCGCTTCCCGGTTGCCGGCAACGCCTGGTACGACCACGAATGGACCTCGGGTGTGCTCGCTGCGGATCAAGTCGGCTGGGACTGGTTCTCGCTGCGGCTGAGCGATGGCAGTGCGTTGATGCTGTTCAATATCCGTCGTCAGGATGGCAGCGTGGCGTCACGTCGGGGCACCTTGATCGGGGCTGACGGTAGCGTGCGTACGCTCGCCGAGGCTGATATCGAAGTACGCGCAAACGGCGCCTGGAGCAGCCCGCGCAGCGGCGTTCGCTGGCCGTTGCGCTGGACACTGTCGTCGAAATCGCTCGACCTGTCGCTGGACATTGCACCGGTGCGCGACGATCAGGAATTCGATGGCACCGTGCGTTATTGGGAAGGCGCTATCGACGCCAGCGGGCAGCTCGACGGCAAGCCGATAACCGCCGAGGGATATCTGGAATTGACCGGCTACCCGCCAGCCGCCTTGTAGGAGCGACGCGTACGTCGCGACCAGCGACGCCCCCGACCATGGACGTGACGCCCATGCCGACGGTCGCGACGCACGCGTCGCTCCTACCCCAGCTTCGCCGCCGCCTGTTCCCAATGCCGTCCATCGAAACGCTCGATCTGGCCAACATGCTCGGCGCCGCCCTCGATGCAGCGCAGATTGACGCTCCAGCAATCCGGATGCGAGCGCGGCTGGTAGTAGCTCTTGATGCCGCAGACCTTGCAGAACAAATGGGCCGCGGCGCCGGTGCCGAAGCGGTAATCGGTCAGGGCATCGGCCGACGTCAGCAGCGTGAATGCCGCATGCGGCACGGTCACGTGCAGATAACCGGTCATGGCGCAGATCGAGCAGTTGCACTCGAGCACGTCGAGCTTTTCCGGGCCGAAGAATCGGAAGCGCACGGCCCCGCAATGACAGCCACCCGTGTACGCGTGCTCGCCGTGATTGACGAAATCCGCCATGGTCAAAACAGCGTGTAGATGAATGGCGCGATCACCGAGCCCTTGACCGCCACCAGGATGCCGCCGATCGCTACCAGCACCAGCACGATCGGCATCAACCAGTATTTCTTGCGCACGCGCAGGAAAGACCAGAGTTCACGCAGGATGTCGAGCATGGGGTGGGCACGTCGGGGATTGAGCGGAGAGTATAGCGAGGCAAGCCCTGGCGTGATTCGTCAGTCACCCTGGGGTTTGCAGCCAACAGACGTAGGTTGGGCTAAGGCGTAGCCGTGCCCAACTCCGCGCGCATGTTGGGCACGCTGCGCTTAGCCCAATCTACGCCGTGCGGCTGTGAGCATCGCCGCCACAAAGTGTGACCGCCATCACACATATGGAGTACTCTGCCCCATCGATCCAACACTGGTGATCCGCATGTCGACGCGAGCCGTGGGTGCGAACTGGGTTGCATCACTGATCGCGCTAGGCGCGCTGATATTCAGCGTCGGCGCCGGCGCTGGCCCACGTCATGACATGGTGCCGCGGGTGGCGAGTGCCCCCACGCCCAGCGCGGCTTCGGCGAACCCGCAAGCGCCGGATGGCACGACGGTCATTGCGGGCAACACCGCGCCGATTGTGATCAACGACAACGCGTCGGCAGCGTTGTACCCCTCGGTGGCCACCGTGACTGGCGTGACGCCGTCCTTGACCCGCCTGCGCGTGCAGTTGACCAGCTTTACCCACACCTTCCCGGACGATGTCGACATCATCCTCGAAGGCCCACAAGGGCAGCGGGCGGTGCTGATGTCGGACGCCGGTGCCGGTATCGACGTCAGCGGGATCGACCTGATTTTCGATCCCAATTCAACCAACGTGCTGCCCAACGACCTGCAGTTGGCCACCGGCACGACCAAGCCGGCCAACTATTCCAACGACACTGGCGGCACCGACTTGCTGGACACCTTTCCGGCCCCCTTCGCGGCACCGAACGCGCTGGTCGATGCGCCGGCGGACCTGAGCGTGTTCAACCTGACCAATCCCAACGGAGAGTGGAAGCTGTATGTGGTCGACGACGCTACTCAAGATACCGGCACGATTTCCGGTGGCTGGCTGTTGTTCATCACGGTGCCGACGATTTTTACCGTCAATTCCATTGCCGATCCGGGCAATGGCGTGTGCGATGACAGCGAATGCACACTGCGCGAGGCGATCAATGCGGCGATCACCGGCGTCGGCAATGGCGATCAGATCAATTTCTCCGCGCTGTTCAACGCGCCGCAGACCATCGAGCTACAGACCGCATTGCCGAACATCAGCGAAGCGCTGACCATCAACGGACCCGGCGCGAACCTGCTGACGGTGCAGCGGGCGTTCAATGCGGTGACGGCGTTTACCGTATTCACGATTCCGGGTGGCATTCCGCAAGTTGATATTCGGGGGATGACCATCAGCAATGGTGATGCGGGTAGTCAACTTTTCGGCGGTGGGATCTCAAGCGATAGTAAGCTATTGCTGACCCAGGTACACGTTACCGGAAATCGAGCAGCCAATGGCGGTGGCGTTGCGTTGGCATTTGCCGACGGCGTTTTCACCGGCTGCACCTTCAGTGGAAACACGTCAGGTGACGGTGCTGGGATCAGCTATCAGGGAGATTCCGGGAAGGTCTTGCGCCTGGTGAACTCCACGATTAGCGCGAATCGCGGCGTTGGCGTAAAGCACTTTGCTGCGAATGCTCGATTGGATGTTGTAGGCAGCACCATTGTCGACAACAGCGCCGACGGCATTCTCACCGCGTCCCTCGTTGGCAATACCTCAACAACGACTCTGCGTAATTCGGTGATTGCCAATAACGCCACCAACTTCGCCATCGGTGGCACAGGCACTCAAGCCGTCACCTCGCTGGGCTTCAACCTGAGCAACAACTACAACGGCGTGGTGACGCCTTTGGCCTCCGATATCACCACCGCCACGCCCCGCCTGGGCCCGCTGTCCCTGGGCGGCGGCACGACGCCGACGCATGCCCTGCTGGGCGGCAGCCCGGCGCTGAATGCGGGCGATGCGTCGGGGCAAGCCCTGGACCAGCGCGGCCAGCCGCGCGTGTTCGGCGCGAGTGCCGACATCGGTGCGGTGGAAATGCGCTCCATCATCGTCAGTACCACCGCCAACGCCGGAGCCGGAAGCCTGAATCAGGCCATTACCGACGCCAACATCAACGGCCCTGGCCTCGACGACATCGTCTTTGCCCCTGCGCTGGATGCCGGCAGCACGATCAACCTGACATCGGCGCTGCCGACCATTATCAGCGGACTGACAGTGAACGGCTTTCGCGCGGATAGGCTGGAAGTGCGGCGCAATGTGGCGGCAGAATTTCGTGTCTTCAACGTTTCAGGAAGCGTCGCGGGCGGCGTCGCCATTCGCAGCATGACCATCGCGAACGGCCGAGCCACGGGTGGCGGAGACCAGGGTGGCGGCATCCTCAGCCAAAGCGACCTTTACTTGACCAATGTCCACGTCACCGGGAATGTGTCCAACGCGGGCGGTGGCGTTTCATTGTCGGATGCAAGCGGCGTTTTTGCGGGATGCACCTTCAGCGGTAACCTGGCGAACTTGGGCGGCGGGATTTCTTACGGCGCCAGCGCAGACGTTTTGCGTCTCGCGGGCTCCACTGTCAGCGGCAACGACGCCTTCGCCGCCGCAGGGCTGGCTGTTCAACTGACCGGGACAAGCAGCAGATTGGAATTGATCGACAGCACTATTGCCAACAATGTCGGAACTCAAAGCGGAGGCATTCGCGCGGTTGGAGTTCCCGGCTCTGCTGGCACTACGACTGCGCTGCGCAACACCATCATCGCGGGCAATACGCCAGACAACTTCATCACCCTCGATAACGCGACCATCACGTCGCGTGGCTTCAACCTGAGCAACAACTACAACGGCGTATTGGCGCCGACGGCCACGGATATTACTTCGCCCAACAGCAACCTCGGCCCGCTCGCCGACAACGGCGGCCCCACGCCCACGCGCGCCTTGCTGTTTGGCAGCGCAGCATTGGATGCGGGCAGCAGTGTCGGTTCGGGCAGGTCCACGGACCAACGCGGATCAGGCTTCACCCGACCGATTGATCTTGCGGGGATAACCAACGCCGCCGCCGGCGACGGCAGCGACATCGGCGCCTTTGAAGCGCAGAGCGCCCCCGCTGCACCCGTACCGCCCACCGTCATCTACACCCCGACCGCCGCCAGCACCATCGTTTTTCCCGCCGGCCCCACCGGCGCAGCGACCAGCGCTATCGGCGTCAGTTCCAGCGGCGGCACCGCGCCCGGCACCGTGAATCTGGGCAGTTGCAGCGCCACCGCCGGCTTCACCATCAGCAACGCGCCGATCAATCTGACCGGCACCGCGGGTGGTACGCAGATCAACGCGGCGATCAACCTGAGTTGCACTCGCGGCGCCAGCCTGCAGACCGGAACCCTGAGCTGCACGGAAACGCCCAATCCCGGCAGCCCGGTCGCCCGCAGTTGGACGCTCAATTGCCCAGTGGCGAGTGCGACGATCTCCGCAACCTTGTACGGCCTCACCCAGACCAACAGCCTGGTCACCTTCAATGCGGCAACCCTGGGAACGGTCAGCACGGTGGCGCTCACCGGCTTGATCGCCACTGAAAAGCTGGTCGCAATCGACACCCGGGTGGCCACCGGCGAACTTTATGGTCTGGGGCTGGTCGACGACGGTGCGACACGAACCGCGCGCATCTATCGAATCAATCCGGTCACGGGTGCCGCAACCGTGGTCAGCGCCACACCATGGACGACCAACTTTCCCGATACCGATTTCAATGGCTTCAATTTTGATCCAATCACGGACGTGATCCGCGTGACCTCTCGCGAGGGTCCCAACTTCCGCGTCAATCCGGTTTCGGGCGCATTGATTGCCACCGACAGCAATCTGTCCCGCACCGGCATCAATGGCGTCAGCTACAGCAACAACGATCTGTTTCAGGCAGGAAGGACGCTCTACGGCCTGGATTTCAATAACGACCAATGGGTTACGATTGGCGGTTTGAACGGTGCCCCATCGCCGAACGGCGGCGTGGTCAGCGTCATTGGCAGTACGGGAATCGTTGCCAACGACGCCTATGGTCTGGAAATCATCGCCGCCAACGGCGTGACCACCACCGGCGTCGCCACAGCGAACGGCCGCTTGTACACGGTCAATCTGAGCACCGGTGCATTCACCGAAGCAGGACCGATCGGCGCCGGGAATCTGAATTTCTTCGGACTCACGGCAAGTCTTTGTGCCCCGGTAAGCGCTTTGTCACCGACCGGCACTAGTGCAGGTATCGCGGGCGGCGCCTTCAGCGTGGGCATTACCGCCTCCGCCTGCGGACCCTGGCGCGCACTCAGCAACGATCCGTGGCTGAGCATTACCGGCGCCAACACCGGATCCGGCAACGGTAGCTTGAACTACAGCGTCGCCGCCAATCCCGGTGCCGCACGCACCGGCAGCATCACCATCAGCGGCCGGGTGTTTACCGTGTCGCAAGCGGGATCGGACATCCTGTTTGCCAATGGCTTTGAGTGAAGGAGCTTGTGAGCACTGACGTTGGGGCATGCCTCTACTCCTCTTTCGACAAGCGGAAAACCAGGAAGGGTCGCCAACAACCACGACCAGAACCAATCTCGCAACCGGGCACAGAGCGCCAGAGTAGAGTACGGATACACTGCTCATGCATCGTCCAGAGCCGAGACCCTCAGCGGGTTCATGGCCCGTGTACAGCTTTCCCCAAAAGCGGGTTGCTCGCAATGACCAGCGATTGTTTTCTTCCTTCGCATGCCCGCAATTCGTCTTTCGTCGACGCCCGGTCTTGCGGCGCTTGCGCCATAATCGCGGGCTGATTCTGGCGATCTGCCGTTGAACCGGTGGGCGCCCGGTGATTCATCTGCATCCTCGGAGGCTACCCATGAGCAACAGCTTCGGCACGCGCGCCACGTTCACGTCTGGCGACAAGACCTACAACTACCATCGCCTGACGGCGCTGGAGCCCAAGTACAACCTGGCGCGGCTGCCCTACTCGCTGAAGATTCTGCTGGAGAACCTGCTGCGCTTCGAGGATGGCGAGAACGTCACGCCGGCGCACATCGAGGCACTGCTGAACTGGGATCCGAAGACGCCGTCGACCCAGGAAATCCCGTTCATGCCGGCGCGCGTGGTCATGCAGGACTTCACCGGCGTGCCCTGCGTGGTCGATCTGGCCGCCATGCGCGATGCGATGACCTCGCTCGGCGGCGACCCCAACAAGATCAATCCGTTGATTCCCGCCGAAATGGTCATCGACCACTCGGTGCAGGTGGATCGCTTCGGCAGCGCCAGCGCGGTCGACGAGAACGCGCGCATCGAGTTCGAGCGCAACAAGGAGCGTTACGCCTTCTTGCGGTGGGGCCAGAAGGCCTTCGACAACTTCAAGGTGGTGCCGCCGCGCACCGGCATCGTGCACCAGGTGAACCTGGAGTATCTCGCGCGCGTCGTATTCGCCACCGACGGCGCGGAAGCCTGGGCTTACCCGGACACCGTGGTCGGCACCGACTCGCACACCACCATGATCAACGGCATCGGCGTGCTCGGCTGGGGCGTCGGCGGCATCGAGGCGGAAGCGGCGATGCTCGGTCAGCCGTCGACCATGCTGATCCCCGAGGTCATCGGCTTCCGCCTGACCGGCAAGATGCCGGAAGGCGCGACCGCGACCGACCTGGTACTGACTGCGACGCAAATGCTGCGCAAGCGCGGCGTCGTCGAGAAGTTCGTCGAGTTCTTCGGCGAGGGCCTGAACCAGTTGCCGCTCGCCGATCGCGCGACCATCGCCAACATGGCGCCGGAATACGGCGCCACTTGCGGCATCTTCCCGATCGACAATGAGGCGCTGAATTACCTGCGCCTGTCCGGCCGCAGCGACGAGCAGGTCGCGCTGGTCGAGCAATACGCGCGCCTCAACGGCATGTTCCGCGAGCCGGGCCAGCCGGAGGCCGAATACACTGACGTACTGCACCTCGACCTCGGCGACGTCAAGCCGAGCCTGGCTGGCCCGAAGCGCCCCCAGGACCGCGTGCTGCTGTCCGACATGAAGGCCGACTACACCAAGAACCACGCGTCGATGGCCGAAGCGCGTGCTGCCAAGCCGAAGACCGCCACGCCGGGCACCGCAACCGTCGCCACCGATGCCGGCAATTACGAGATGACCGACGGCGCCGTGGTCATTGCCGCGATCACCAGTTGCACCAACACCTCCAACCCGTCGGTGATGCTCGGCGCCGGCCTGCTGGCGCGCAACGCCGTGGCCAAGGGCCTGACCACCAAGCCGTGGGTGAAGACCTCGCTGGCGCCGGGTTCGTTGGTCGCCACCGACTACTTCAAGAAGGCCGGCCTGCTGGAGCCGATGGAAAAGCTCGGCTTCCACGTTGTCGGTTACGGCTGCACCACCTGCATCGGCAACTCCGGCCCGCTGCCGCCGCCGGTCAGCAAGGGCATTGCGGATGGCGACCTGATCGTCGCTTCGGTGCTCTCGGGCAATCGCAACTTCGAAGGCCGCGTGCATGCCGAAGTGCGCATGAACTACCTGGCCTCGCCGCCACTGGTGGTGGCCTACGCGCTGGCCGGGCGCGCCGATCTGGACCTGACCAGCGAACCGCTGGGAACCGGCAGCGATGGTCAGCCGGTGTATCTGAAGGACATCTGGCCGAGCAACCACGAGATCGCACAGACCGTGCACAACGCGGTCACGGCGGCGGGTTTCCGCGCCTCGTACGCCAATGTGTTCGATGGCGATGCGCGCTGGCAGTCGGTGCAGGCCCCCGAGGGTGCGCTGTATTCGTGGGACGACAGCTCGACCTACGTGCAGAACCCACCCTACTTCGCCGGCATGACGATGAATCTGCGGCCGATCAGCGACGTCAAGGGCGCGCGTGCGCTGGCATTGCTCGGTGACTCGATCACCACCGACCACATCTCGCCAGCCGGTGATTTCAAGGCGAGCACGCCGGCCGGCAAGTACCTGAACGAGCGCGGCGTGCAGTACGCCGATTTCAATTCCTACGGTTCGCGCCGTGGCAATCACGAAATCATGATGCGCGGCACCTTCGCCAACATCCGCCTGAAGAACCAGCTGGCGCCGGGCACGGAAGGCGGTTTCACCACCTACTTCCCGACCAACGAAGTGACCTCGATCTACGATGCGTCGATGCAGTTCCAGGCCGCTGGCACGCCGCTGATCGTGATCGCCGGCAAGGAATACGGCACCGGCTCCTCGCGCGACTGGGCGGCCAAGGGCACCATGCTGCTCGGCGTCAAGATCGTCATCGCCGAGAGCTTCGAGCGCATCCACCGCAGCAACCTGTGCGGAATGGGCGTATTGCCGTGCAAGTTCCTCGATGGCCAGAACGCCGCCAGCCTGGGCCTCAGCGGTCGCGAGACCTTCGACTTCGAAGGCATCGGCGACGGCACCGGCAAGCGCCTCAAGGTCACCGCGACCGCTGAGGACGGGTCCGTCAAGCACTTTGAGGTGCGCGTGCTGCTGGAGACGCCGAAGGAAGTCGAGTACTTCCGCCACGGCGGCATCCTGCCTTACGTGTTGCGCCAGTTGGCAGCCTGAAAATCCATGCAGGAGCGACGTGTACGTCGCGACCAATGGCATCACCGGTCGCGACGCACGCGTCGCTCCTGCAACTGCGCAGAACCTGGGGCAATCGCCACATGACCGCCACTTCGCATCCTCTGAACGTACTGGGCACGCCGCTGCAGACCTGCAGCACCGAGCCGATGACCGGCTGGTTCCGCGATGGCTGCTGTCGCGGTGACCCGAGCGATCGCGGCCTGCATCTGATCTGCGCGGTGATGACTTCCGAATTCCTGCGTTTTTCCAGATCCGAGGGCAACGATCTCAGCACGCCGCGGCCGGAATACGGCTTCCCCGGGTTGAAACACGGTGATCGCTGGTGCCTGTGCGCCACGCGCTGGCGCGACGCCTACGCTGCCGGCATGGCACCGCTGGTGGTGCTCGAGGCGACCCACCTGAACGCGCTCGGCGTCGTTTCGCTGGACCAGTTGCGCGAGTACGCGGTGGCTTGATGCGCTTGCGGCCCGTGGCAGCGACGTTGCGTCGCGAGCTTCCGGGCGCCGAAGCTCGCGGGGCAAGCCTGCGGGCATGACACTCTCACAGAACATCCTCTAAACGTTTGATTGTAGAGCATTTATTTGTAGGTCACGTTGCCTGCGCAGCGGGCTACGTGACAATGGACAGCGTCACGTAGCCTGCTGCGCAGGCAACGTGACCTACTTCCGTGTGTTCTTTGCGCGAAAAAGCGCGCCGACAGGGGTGACCGGGACTCTCACCAAACATAACGCAAGTATCTGAAAGAAGAGCTTTTCCGCAAAGGACGCAAAGAACGCAAAGGAAAGCGAAGCCAGCAGAACATCAACACCTGGGTTCTAGGCTCTCTTTGCGTCCTTTGCGTCCTTTGCGGACAAAAAAGGCAGTCCGCATGGCCGCCGCCAGTTTGATGCGCGAACAAGCGCACCGACAGGGGCGACCAGAACTCTCACCGGACATGCCGTAAGGCATTGATTTTCATGTGGGAGCGGATTCACTCCGCGAGAGCTTTCGCGGGATAAACCCGCTCCCACAGGTTCGATACGCGAATAAGCACGCCGCCGGGGGTGACCAGTTCTCTCAACGAGCAGCGTAAACCTGCCCCAGGCTGATTGCCCCGTCGTTGGGCGGCAACAGACGAGGAAGCAGCGGCAACAAGCCACGCTGTCGCAGCGCCGACGACAGCCCCTCGGCCAGCACCCGGTTCAACAGGCACCCACCTGAAAGCGCAACCTGACGCAAACCGGTGGCTGACGCCGCCTGTACGACCCAATCGGCCAGCGCTGCGATCAGCGTGCCGTGGAAGCGATTCGATCCCGAACGCGCATCGAGGCCCGGTTCGGCGAGCGCCGCCAGCAGCCTGCGAAGATCGAGCACACCCGCTTCGATGGCCCAACCGCCATCGACGATCTGCGCATCGGTGAAAGCGGCCTCCAGCGCCATCGGCGCTTGCCCCTCGTACTGGGAATGCCAGTGCAGCCCGAGTAGCCCACAGGCGGCGTCGAACCAGCGGCCGGCGCTTGATGTGGGCGGTGCCAGCCCGCGGTCCAGAAGTTGCAGCACCAGCGGCGCGAGGGATTCGTCCTTGAAGCGCGAAATGATCTCGCCGGAGCGCCCGAGCGCATGCAGCGCGGCCGCGGCGCAGCGCCAGGTCTCGCGCGCGCAGCGATCGCCACCCGGTTGCGCCAGCGGATGCAGATGGCCGAGGCGCTCGAAACTGGCGCCATCGACCCGCAGCAGTTCGCCGCCCCACGCCTGCCCACCCGTGCCGTAGCCGTAGCCATCCAGCGCCAGTCCCAGCAGCGCGCCGGTGATGCCGTGCTCCGCAGCAACGGCGCCGACATGCGCGTGGTGGTGCTGCACCGGCGTGAGCGGCAGCCCCAATTGTCGCGCGAACTCGCTGCTGGGAAAGTCCGGATGCCAGTCGCAGACCGCTGATTCGGGCTGCACATCGAGGATCCGTTGCAGGTGGGCTACGGTTTCGCCGAGGAAACGCCGCGCCTCGGCATTGTCGAGATCGCCGATGTGCTGCGATACGAAGGCCTCGCGTCCGCGCGTGATGCACACGGTGTTCTTCAGGAACGCGCCGACGCCGAGTACCGATGGGCCGTCCGCGCCGAGATCGATCGGCTCGGGAGTGAATCCCCGCGCACGGCGAATGAAGCTCGGCCGCGCATCCACCACGCGCATCACCGAATCGTCGCAACGCACCAGAATCGGCCGGTCGTGGTCGACGATCAGGTCGGCGATGCCAGCCAGACGCTCACGCGCTTCGCCATCGGTATGTACCAGTGGCTCGCCGTGCGGATTGGCGCTGGTCATCACCAGAGCCAACGGCTGCGGCTGGTCGAGCCAGTTGCTGCCGTCGGGCTCGCCGGCCGCGGCGTGACACAGCAGATAGTGAATCGGCGTGTACGGCAGCATCAGGCCGAGCGTCGGCAGGTCCTGCGACACCGATGCGGCGATGCCGTTGCCGGCGCGCGCGCGAAGCACGACGATCGGGCGCTCGCGCGAAGTCAGCAGCATCGACTCGCTGGCGTCGACCTCGGCGAGTGCCTGCGCCGACGCCAGATTGGCGACCATCACGGCAAGCGGTTTGGCCTCGCGTTGTTTACGCGATCGCAGTCGTTCCACCGCATCGGTGTTGCGCGCGTCGCAGACCAGGTGATAGCCGCCGATGCCCTTGATCGCGACAATCTCGCCCTGCCGCAGGTGCGCCAGAATCGCGCGCGGATCGAGCGACAACCGCGGCCCGCAGACCGCGCACGCGGTGCTCTCGGCATGGAAACGCCGATTGCCGGGATCGGTGTATTCGCGCTCGCACGCGGGACACAGCGGGAAAGCGGCCAGCGAGGTCTGCGGACGGTCGTAGGGCAGGCGCGCGCAGATGGTGAAACGCGGCCCGCAGTGCGTGCAGGTGATGAACGGATAGCGATGGCGCCGATCGGCCGGGTCGAACAATTCGCGCCGGCAATCGGCGCAGACGCCGACATCGGGGCCGATCTCGGTATGCAGCGCCCCGCCCAACGCGCTGCTGGCGACGATGAAACTCGATTCGGCGCGGACCAGCGCGATGGCTTCGACCTCGATCGAATCGATTCGCGACAGTGGTGGCGCCAAGTCGCGCAACGCGGCCACCAGGGCGTCGACGCCTTCGCCCTGAACCTCGGTCAACACGCCATCGCGGTCGTTGAGCACGTACCCGGTGAGCCCGAGCCGGCGCGCCTGAGCGTAGACGAACGGACGGAATCCGACGCCCTGGACCCGGCCTCGGACGCGGATACTCAGGCGGCGTGCGGATGTCACGGCGCACGGCGGCGAAAGAAAAGATCGCGGGATAAACCCGCTCCCACAGGCAGAGCCGCGCAGTCTGGCGATTCTGTGGGAGCGGGCTCGCCCCGCGAGCTTTCGCTGGCTCGCCGCAAAAGCTCGCGATACAAGCCCGTTCCCACAGGCGCCCAGCGTGTGGTCACGGAGCCCTGCGGGAAACGTAACCTACGTCCACCTGAGCCTCGATCCAGCGCGTCCATGCGTCCATTCCCTCGCCCGTCTTCGCCGAAACCCGGAGCACTTCGATGTCCGGCTGCACCTTGCGCGCATTGGCGATCAGCAGGTCGACGTCGAAATCGAGAAACGGCAGCAGATCGCACTTCGCCACCAGCAGCAACTTCGATGCCGCAAAGATGTTCGGGTACTTCAGCGGTTTGTCCTCGCCCTCGGTCACTGACGCGAGCACGACCTTGTGCGCTTCGCCAAGATCGAAGCCGGCCGGGCACACCAGGTTGCCGACGTTCTCGATGAACAACACACCATCGCTGAGTTCATGCAGATGGTCGAAGGCGCGGGCCACCATCGACGCATCCAGGTGACAGCCCTTGCCGGTGTTCACCTGCACCGCCTGAACGCCGGTGGCGCGAATGCGCATCGCATCATTGCTGGTCTGCTGATCGCCCTCGATGACCGCCACCGGCAGTTTGCCCTTGAGCGCCTCGATGGTGCGTACCAGCAGTGTGGTCTTTCCCGAGCCCGGGCTCGACACCAGATTCAGGACCAGCAGGCCATGCGCGCTGAAGTGCTCGCGATTGTGCTGCGCCAGTTCCGCGTTCTTCGACAACAGATCGGCTTCGATGCGCACCAGACGCGCTTCGCTGACGCCCGGCGCCGACAGGCCCGATACGCTGGGGAGGACCAGCGCTGGCCCATGGGCGTGTCGATGCCGCGTGCCGTCGGCATGCACGTGTTCATGGTCATGACGGTGCGCAAGCGCCTGCGGGGTCAGAACCGACATTCCGGCTTCCACACTGACTTCGCTCTTGCCGCATCCGCATACGCTACACATCGCAGCACCTCCCACGGTCATTGCGCCGAGCGAAGAAAACTCCACCCGGCAGCCGCAGTTTACGCCCGCTCCCTGGCCCGCCGACATGCGCGGGATCAAGCCGCCACGCGCACCTCGATGCAGGGATCGAAGGCGGCGAGGATCCAGCGAACGGCCAGCAGCGGCTGATCGGCGCGCTTGAGTTCCTGCAGCAACTGCGCCACCGGACCGTGGTCGGCAAAAGCACGATCGGTCGGCGCAATCATGCTGCAGGCAGCGACGTGGCCGGCAACGATATCGACCCGGTAATGTAACTCGCCGCGGGCGGTTTCAGCACGGCCAAGACCATGCCCCGAAAACGCCGCCAACGAGGCGAACGTTCTCGGCATTGCGTACAAGTCCGCCGCTGCGCACAACTGCGCATCGAGCGAGTCGAAGCAGGTCACGGCGGCTTCGGCCATGCCACCGAAGCAAGCGTCCATTCGCGGCAGCCACGCATCGCCCGTGCCGGCCATCGCCGAGCGCAAACCGCGGCGAGTCGCCGACAACGCAGCAGCAAGGTCGATCTCGCCACGCAACTGGGCAAGTTCCGCGCGTGTGTTAGACAGCGCGTCGAGACTCGGATTCAGCCGCCCGCCGCCGACGCGCCGCCAATCCTGATCGGGATAGAGTGCGAGCGCAATCCGGCCGACCAGTCGGCGCGCCCGCGCGACCTGCGCGGCGTCGACCGGACGCTCCAGCAACTGCGCCCAGTCGATGCAGGTTCGCCACACATGGGCCGCCATCGCATCCGCCGTCGCCAGCGTCGCCCGCGCCAAACGCTGCGCGGGCTCCGGCTCGACCCCCAGCGCCGCCTCGACAGCTTGCAGCGCCGCCAGCGCATGCGCCGTACCGCACAAGGGGAACAACAACGGCAGCAGGCGCAGGCACTCGTCGACGGACCTGCCGTTCAGGCCGGCCAGCACCTGCAGCGGCCGATGCAACTGCAATTCCACCGCGTCGATGTCAACACCGCGACAACGCACGCGCGCACCGAGCCAGCCATCGATCTGGATCGTCATGAGTCACGAACCAACGATTCTGCGCAAGCAACTGGGGAAGAGCATTTGTCCGCAAAGGACGCAAAGGACGCAAAGGAAAGCAAAATCGACAAATTGTTCGAGCGCGACGGACAAGGGCGTTGAGCTGGCAACTTTCCGCTGGTCCTTCTTTGCGTCCTTTGCGTCCTTTGCGGACAAAAATCATTTCGCACGATCGACGCCAACCTTGATGCACGAGTGACCACAGCGGTAGACGCGACGCGGTTTCCAGTGGTCACATGATCTCCATCTCGGTGACCTGCAACTGGTCGCCGTCGTCGATGCGCAGGGCGCCGCGACTGCAAAACGGGCAATCGTCGCCGCGGCGCTCGATCAGCACGCTCTTGTTGCATTCGAAGCACCAGGCCACGCCGGGCAGCACCTCGATGTCCAGTTGCGCGTCTTCCAGCGGACTTCCCTGGGCGGCGCTCTCGAAACAGAACGCCAATGCCTGCGGCTCGACGTTGCCGAGCGCGCCGATGGTCAGCTTGATGCGCAATACGCGCGTGGCGCCCTCGGCGCGGACGCGCTCGTTGACCAGATCGATCATCGACAGGCATAGCGACATTTCATGCATTGCGGCTCTCACCAACCCAACAGCAAGTCGTTGACCTAAAGGATTGTCCGCAAAGGACGCAAAGAACGCAAAGGAAGGCAGGAGACGGAACTGCTTATCGCCGCCCGTCGGACGAACCGCCGCCGGTCAGGAACGCCCGTCGGCCCGGGCTTGGCACCGCCGGCCTGGTTTGTGGGCTCTGCATCGCTTCGGCCAGCCGTATTCGCGCTTCGCTGCGCGCATGCGTTTGCGAGGCGAACTTGTGCATCGGCGAGTGCAAGGAATGCGCCCAGAACGAGCCAACGACCTCGTCGCCACCGTAGCGGAACTCGATTCCGCCACCGGGCAGTGCGAAGCTGCGCGATTTGCCATAGCGATTGGCGTCAACGGCAACGTAATCGAGCGGCAGGAGCACCAGATTCATGAACCACGGCGTGATCAGCACGCCGATCAGCTGGTCGTCGCCGAACCGCGAGAAGTCGAAGGCTTCGACCTCGAGACTGGCGTTGTAGAACGGAAGTTCGCGCATCTGCGCGTCGCCGATCTCGCGAAAATGCACCGCGAGGCGGGAGATGCGCAGGTCGGCGAGGTGATCGTTCATCGGCCCGTTAACGTTCGTTGTGAATCCTTCGGAGGAAGGAAGTAGGTCACGTTGCCCGGAGGGCTACGTGACATTCGGCTTCGAGTCACGTAGCCCTTTGGGCAACGTGACCTACGATCTGGCCATACAGTCCAATCAACTCGTCAGCTTCCTCGACACTCAGCCTCGCCACCGCATGTCGCTGCGCCTGGACGGCCAGCCAATCGCCCACCGCGACCGGCTCGTCGAGCAGGTGCAGCAGGATCGGCAGGCGCTGACCCTCGCGCTCGATCACCGCGAAACCGGGGCCGAGTTCGACCACCCGCTCTGGCGTGGTGAGGCACATCAGGCGGTTGCCGCCAGCGGTTGCGGCGCGGCGCCGAGAGCGCGCAGCCGTGTTATCACCCGCTGCAACGCGTCTTCGCAGGCACGCTCGCCGGTGGCGGTCATGCTCATGCCCAGTTCGATACTCTCCGGCTCGATGGCGACCAGCGAGAGCTCGGCCGGCAGTGCATCGAGCAGCGCGGCTGCCGCCAGCAGATCGGACAGCCCGATCTGATGCGGCGAGATCCGCTGCTGGAAAAACGCCGGCACGGCGTTGCCGTGAAATTCGTGCACGGTGCCCGCAGGCCCGTCGAGCCGGGCGCAGTCGACGATCAATAGATGCTGACATGCGGCAATGTCATCCAGCAGGGTCATCCCGGAGGTGCCGCCATCCAGCACTGTGACGTTGCCCGGTAGCAGGTATCGCGACTGCAGACGCTCGACGACATGCACGCCGATGCCCTCGTCTTCGAGCAGGATGTTGCCGATACCGAGCACAAGGATGTCCATCAGTGTGGTGCTCCGCTAGTGTGGTTTGCCATTAATTGGCTGAAGAAATTTCCGATGCATTTTGGCTCGAGGCTAGGCGAGAGGAGGAGTCATAGCAGGGCTATGGCGACGACGAACAACGACGCATTCGGGTCAAAAGGCGCGGAAATTATTCAACGAATTAATGGCAAACCACACTAGAACGCCTTGACCTGCACGATCGGCCGCCGTTGCGGATCGGTCATGTGGATGGCGCAGGCGATGCACGGATCGAAACTGTGCACGGTGCGCAACACCTCCAGCGGCAGTTCCGGATCGGCGACCGGGTTGTCGAGCAACGCCGCTTCGTACGGCCCCGGCCGGCCCTGGTCGTCGCGCGGACCCGCGTTCCAGGTCGACGGCACCACCGCCTGGTAGTTCTTGATCTTGCCGTTGTCGATCACCACCCAGTGCGACAGCACGCCGCGCGGCGCTTCGTGGAAGCCGAAGCCGCGGATTTCGCCCTTGGGGAAGGTCGGGCGGTTGTAGGTATCGAAATCGCGTTTGGCGATGTTCGCCATCAGCAGGTTCCACTGGTTGACCAGGCTGTCGTGCAGCACCGCGCAGCGCACCGCGCGCGCGGCAATGCGGCCGATGGTCGAATGCAGCGCACTCACCGGAATCTGCGAGCCGGCCACCGCGCTGGCCTGTGCCAGCAGCTTGTTCAGATGTTTCGTCGTCGACTCGTGCCCTGCCGCCGCCATCGCCAGGACATTGGCCAGCGGGCCGACCTGCACGCGCTCGCCGTGGAAGGTCGGCGCCTTGATCCACGAATATTTGCCGTCGTCCTGGAAGTCCGTGTAGTTCGGCTCGGTCTGGCCGTCCCACGGATGCAGCGCCGGCGAATCGCCCGCGTACTTGTACCAGGAGTGACCGATTTCCTCCTTGACGCCGTCACGGAAGAACGCGTCCTGGTACGTGCCGATCGCGCGGAACTTGCCGAGATCCCCGTCGGGAATATGGCCACCCGGCAGCTCGAACTTCGTGCCCAGTTCATCCAGCGGCAGATCCGGCACCGACAGGTAGTTCGTGATGCCCTTGCCGTAGCCGGTCCACTCGGCATACAGCGCGCCCACTGCTGCGACGTCGGACATCATCGCGTTGTGCACGAAATCGCCGAGTTCGTCGATCAGCGCCTTGACCGCGTACAGCCGTTCCAGCGTCAGCGTCGACTGGCTGTCGGGGTTGATCGGATTGGCGACGCCGCCAACCGCCAGGTTCTGGATATGCGGTGTTTTCGAGCCGAGGATGGCGACAATCTTGTTGGCGCTGCGCTGCACTTCCAGCGCCTGCAGGTAGTGCGCGGCGGCCATCAGGTTGGCGTCCGGCGGCAGCTTCATCGCCGGATGGCCCCAATAGCCGGAGGCGTACACACCGAGCTGGCCGCTGCCGACAAAGTTGCTCAGGCGATCGCGCGCTGCCTGCATCTGCTGTTTCGAATTGCCCTTGTACTCCGACAGTGACTGCGCCAGCGTCGCCGCGCCGCCCGGATCGCCGCTCAACGACGAAACGATATCGACCCAGTCGAGTGCCGCCAGGTGATAGAAGTGCACCAAGTGATCGTGGATACCGTGCGCGGTGATGATCATGTTGCGGATGTACTGCGCGTTCAGCGGCACCGGCAGTTGCAGTGCGTTCTCCACCGCGCGCACCGAGGCCACCGCGTGCACCGTGGTGCACACGCCGCAGATGCGCTGGGCGAACACCCAGGCATCGCGCGGATCGCGTCCCCGCAGGATCAGTTCGATGCCGCGCCACATCTGACCGGACGACCAGGCCTTGCTCACCCGCCCGTTGTCGACCTCGACATCGACGCGCAGATGGCCTTCGATGCGGGTGATGGGATCGATCACGACACGCGTCATGGGATTCTCCGATATCAGGCGTGCGCAGCTTGCCGCACTGGCGAGTGCAGCACGGGAAACAGCTTGATGACGACCACGTAAGCGAGAATCTCGAACGCGATCATGCCCAGCGTCACCAGAATCTCCTGCACCGACGGGAAGTACTGGTAACCGTCGACCGCTGGCGTGTAGGCAACCAGATAGGCATTGAAGCGGTAGACGATGGCGAACAGCAGCAGCGCCACCGCAGCGAGGAAGGTCCAGACCTCATCGCGCCGCGCCGCAGGCGACAGGAAGGCAATCGCCGCGAACAGCGCCAGCGCGTTTTCGAACCAGAAGCTCGCCGCCAGCGGCGTCATGACCAGCGCGTCGCCGAGGGCGTCACGCCAGAGCAGGTCCGCCCAACGCAGCAGCAGCCATGCCGCCAGAATCCAGCCGATCACGGTCGACAGCCGCGACAGCATGTGATGCTCGGAAGCCAGGCGGAAGCTCCTGGTGACCACGGTGGCTTCGAACACCACCAGCGCGTAGCCCATCGCCAGCACGGAACTGACGAACAGCAGCGGCAGCCACGGCGTCAGGTACAGCGGGGACAGCTTGTGGCCGACCACCAGCAGGATCGAACCCAGCGAGGACTGGTGCATGAACGGCAACAGGATGCCGATCGAGATGATCAGCCACATCACGCTGGCAATGCGCTGACGCCATTTCTCCAGGCCAAAGCGCTCCAGCACCATCGGCGAGTTCTCGACGAACAACAGCATCGTGTAGGCGGAAACGCACAAGCCGGTTTCCAGCATCACCGAGCTGAAGTTCCAGTGCCATGGCAGCAGCAGGTTGTAGAACTGCCACCAGCGACCCATGTCGATGACCGCCGCGGAGCCGGCCAGCACGTAGCCGAACAGGCTGCTCACCAGCGCCGGTCGCATCAGCGGATGGTAATGGCCCTTGTTGAACACGTAGATCAGCATGGCCATGGCAAAACCGCCGCAACCGAGCGAACTGCCGATGATCAGATCCCAGGTGACCCACAAACCCCACGGATAACCGGGGCTCAGGTTGCTGACATCGCCGAGGCCATAGACGAAACGCTTCAGCAAAAACACGCCGGCGATCAGCACCAGCAGGCCCAGCACCATGCTGAACGGCGTGAACAGCGATACCCCGCGCAGTCGTTCCGGATGACCTGACATCTCAGTTCTCCTTCCCGTGGCGAGCCTGGTCCTGCGCATCGATGCCGGGTTTGTTGCGACGCACCGCCCAGGCCAGGCCGAACAGCGCAAGCGCCGGCGCCAGCAGGTAGTTGTAGAGCTTGTGCTGCAACCCCTCGACGAAGCGCACCGGCGCATCGGGTCCGAGTTGGGGCAGACCGAGCTTTTCGAACGGCACCGCGCTCAGATAACGCACCTGGGTGCCGCCGACCTCAGTCTCGCCGTAAACATGCTTCTGGTAGATCGGAATCGGCGCTTCGTGCAGCGGCCGATCGGCGCGGATGTCGCCACGCGGGAATTGATGCAACGAACCCGGCTCTGCCGCAAGTCGCGCTTCGGCCTCGGCCTGCAACAACGCCACCGGGCCAAACAGCGACGCCCCGGTGGGACAGACATCGCAGCAGGCCGGGATGCCGCCCTGCGCCTGCAGGTGCGCGCACATCTCGCATTTGTTGATCTGCCCGAAGGTGTTGTTGAGGTCGAACTGCGGCACGCCGAATGGACAGCCGTAGGAACAGTAGCGGCAGCCGAGGCAGGCACTGGCATCGTGGGTGACGATGCCGGTGACCGGGTCCTTGATCATCGCGCTGACCGGACACACCGAGACGCAACTGGCGTCGACGCAATGCAGGCAGTTACGCTTGATGAATGCAAAGCCGTTGGTTTCGCGGTCCTTCACCGAGGCGTCACCGTTGCGATAAACCTTGATCACGTTCAGCGTGACGCCATCGAGGTCGTCAGCCACGGCCCAGGTGTTGGCGGCATTCCAGTCGGCCAGCGGTGCCGGTACTGCGCCCAGTTCAACGCCGTTGGCGGCGCGGCAGGCCGACACGCAAGCCTGGCAGCCAATGCACAGCGTCGAGTCGAACAGCATCCCGAGTGCACCCTCGGGCATCTGTTTCGGTTCACGCGAGATCGCCTGCGCCGGGGCTGAGACCAGACATGCCGCCGTTGCTGCCCCGGCGCCCGCGCCGGTCAGGAATTGTCGACGAGAGAGCGTCATTTCACACCTCCCGCGCGGACTGCTTCTCGGCTTGATCGCGTTCCCGCGCCATGTCCTTGACGAACATCGCGCCCGCACCGAGCGCTACCCCGACCACGCCACCGACCAATGCCGCAGCACCCGGACTGGCGCCCTGCCCGCGCGCGCCGTCAACCGCCGGATACACCGACGGCGGGGTCTGCGATACCAGGTCGGCGAGCGCGTGAATCGGCTTGCTGAAGCCGACGCCCTTTTCGGTGCAGCCGAAGCACGGCGCGCCGATGCCGACCGGCCAGTTGCCCTCGCCGACGTCGCCGAAGCCGATGGACGGGCAGTTGGCGTAGGTCTCCGGTCCCTTGCAGCCGATCTTGTACAGGCAGAAGCCCTGGCGATGGCCGGCGTCGCCGAACTCCAGCGCAAAACGACCGGCGTCGAAGTGCGGGCGGCGCTCGCAGTTCTCGTGGATCAGGCGGCCGTAGGCGAACTTCGGTCGATTGTGCTCGTCCAGCGCTGGCGGTTCGCCGAAGGTCAGGATGTGCAGCACCGTGGACAGGAAGTTGTACGGATTCGGTGGGCAGCCCGGCACGTTGATCACCGTCTTGCCCGGAATCACCTCCTGGGTGCCGACCGCGCCAGTCGGATTCGGGTAGGCCGACTGCACGCCGCCCCAAGCTGCGCACGAACCGATCGCTATGACCGCCGCCGCACCCTCGGCAGCCTCGCGAACCAACTCCACCTGGGTCTTTCCGCCCACCTTGCAGTAGATCCCACCGTCAGCCATCGGCGTGCCGCCCTCGGTGACCAGGATGTACTTGCCGCGGTACTCGTCCATGATCTTGTGCTTGTAGTCGAGCGCCTGCTTGCCGGCGCCCACGCACAAGGTCTCGTGGTAATCCAGCGAGATCACATCGAGGATCAACGACTCCAGCGTCGGGTGATACGAACGCAACAAGGACTCGGTGCACCCGGTGCACTCCTGACCGTGCAGCCAGATCACCGGTGGACGTTTCGGGTTCTCCGCCGCCAATGCCATGCGCACACCGGCAGCCTGACTCAAACCCATGGTCGCCGCCACGCCGGCGCAGAACTTCAGCATCTGGCGGCGACTGATGCCGCCGAGCAAGGCGATCGGTTGATCCGCCTGGGCGTCTGACAGCGCATCCTTCAGCCATGCGTCCAGGGTCGTCCGTTGCTTTGCATCGATGATCATCGCGCCCACTCCCGAGCTATGTCATGGCCATGCATTCCGCGCCAGCGCCTCGCATGGTGCTCGTGCTGACCAAGCCGATGTTGATCACGATCAAACTCGGTGAACTTTGACGAATGTCATGACGCGACCCGCGCAAACGTAGGTCAATGGCGCATGTCGCCGCAGCGGCGATGGGGAATCAGGCAGGAGGACTCCCGTGCGCTTCTCTCCGCAACTGGCAACCCTGGGCGCGGCCGCGCTGATCCTGGCCGTAATCACATGGGCGCTGGCGACCGAGTCGGGCGACCATCACGGCAATGTCGGCACCGTCGATGGTCTGCGCTACAGCACGCTGATCCCCTCCGAACAGGGCCCGCTGGCGCCGTGTGCGGTGTGCCATCGCATCGACGCCGTCGGACCGGAAAGTTCCGCGCCAGCGCTGTGGGGGATCGACGGGGCCGACAAGGCCAGCTCCTCGTGGTTCGGTTACTCACCTGCGCTGGCGGGTTCCGCGGGAAGCTGGTCGGCCGCTGAGATCGATGCATATCTGGCCGATCCGGTAGGCTATCTTCCCGGCACCAGCAAGACCCTGTCGCAGGTCCGCGACGCCGACGAGCGCAGGCGCATCATCGATGCACTGCAGAAGCTGAAATGAGCCCCTCGCTTTTCCTGCACAAGGACTGACCGTCATGTTCGAATTCAACGCATGTTCACCGTCAGCGAAGCGCATCGGCCTCGCCCTCGTCGCCGCGACACTGCCGATGCAGGCGTGGGCGCATTCCGCCGCAGATGGCCACAGTGATGTCGTCCACGGGATGTTGCACCCGGTTGCCGGCCTCGACCATCTGCTGGTCATGGTGGGCGTAGGCCTGTTTGCGGCGACACTGGGCGGAAAGGCGCGCTGGTTGTTGCCGACCACCTTTGTCAGCGTGATGGCACTCGCCTCAGTGGCGGCCATGTCCGGGCTGATCGGCGGCAGTCCCGCCGAGCACCTGATCGCGCTCAGTGTGCTGGCGATCGGCCTGCCGATCGCACTCGCGCTGAAGCCCACCCTGCCCTCCGCAATGACCCTGGTGGCACTGTGCGCCGCGCTGCACGGCCATGCCCATGGCGTCGAACTTCCGACGGCAGCCGGCGCGGCGGCGTTCCTGGTCGGCTTCGTGACGTCGACCGCGTTATTGCACGCCACTGGCGCCCTCGCCGGAGTTGCGCTGGCACGCCTGTCGGTCACTGGCTTTTCGCTGGTCCGAAGCGCTGGCGTTGCAATGGCGCTGGCCGGCGTGGTGCTGCTGCAGAGCTGAGCCCCGACGCGTCGTTGCGAGTTGCGAGGCGTGCGTAGGTTGGGCCAAGGCGCAGCCGTGCCCAACTCCTGGCGCAGCTGTTGGGCACGGCTGCGCCTCAGCCCAACCTACGGTTCATGGCCGGTGTACATTTTCGGGCCGAAAAACCGATCTCGTAATATCGATTCGTTGGTTCCCGGGTTCCCAAAGCAATCCGCGACGCTTGGCACTATCCTCGTCGCCCAGATTCCCTGAGCCCGATGCCGTGTCCAATCCGCAATCCACAGCAGCAACGCCCACCGCCGCCGACGATCCCGAAACCGTCAGCGCCCCGATCCAGCAGGATCGACTGTGGTCAGACGACGGCTGGACCGCGAAGGTCATCAAGAACGAGGACGATGACGGCTGGGCGGTGGCGATGACCCTGGATGGCCAGAGCGAGCCCTCACTAGTCGGTCCGTGGACCATGGGGCGCGACAAGAAGAACCCGAAGCCGCTCGACGCCGGTGCGTTCACGACGCTGGTCAAGACCGCGTCGGAGATCATCCGCCGCCACGAACAGCAGACCCATGCTGCCCTGCACAAGAGCACCAAGGTGGCGGTCCCGGGTGGTCGCGTCCGCGTGAGCCTCGACATTGTCCCGGACGAGGACAACCCCTACGCCGAACTCAGCGCCTGCGACGACTCCGGCGTGGAATTGGCGCGCGAACGCGTCGCGCCGAACTTCAGGTTCAACCACGACGTGGCCAGCGCCTGGGTGGCCAGCGGCTACGCACGCCATCGCGGCAGTGAATCCTGATCGGCTTGACGACGGCGTCGCCCATGCCTGCGCCCGGTCAAACATCGGTAACATGCCAGCCTTGGGCACCGGGCCGGCTGCTGGCAGAGCAATGATTGATCCAGGAAACACCCGCATCGACCTGACGGTCACCATTCCGGTCTACAACGAGCTGGACAATCTGCTGCCTTTGCACCAGCGCACAGTGGCGGCACTGGGCGCACTCGGCCGCAGTTGGGAACTGGTGCTGGTCGATGATGGCAGCACCGACGGTTCCGCCGAGCGCCTCGACGAAATCGCCGCAATGGACCCCAGCGTCACGGTCATCCACCTCAGCCGCAACTGCGGCCAGACTGCCGCTCTGATGGCCGGACTGGATGTGGCCCGTGGCGATGTCATCGTGCCCATGGATGGTGATCTGCAGAACGATCCTTCCGATATCGGCAAACTGCTGGCGAAGCTCGACGAGGGCTTTGATGTGGTCTCCGGCTGGCGCAAGGACCGCAAGGACCACCCGATCAAACGCAACCTCACCAGCCGTGTTGCCAATACACTGATCTCGCGTGTCTCGGGCGTGCATCTGCACGATTACGGCTGCTCGCTGAAAGCCTACCGGCGCAGCGTGCTCGATGGCGTCAAGCTGTACGGCGAGATGCACCGATTCGTGCCGATCTACGCCTCCTGGAACGGCGCCCGAGTGACGGAAGTCCCGGTGCTGCACCACCCGCGACTGCATGGCGAATCAAAATACGGACTGGAACGCGTACTCAAGGTCATTCTCGACCTGATCGTGGTCAAGTTCCTGTTCCGTTACGCCGGCAAACCGATCTATCTGTTCGGCGGCTTCGGCCTGTTCAGTCTGCTGATGGCCTTCGGCGCGGGTGTCTGGGCGCTCGCACTGAAGTTCTTCGCGGCGACCTCGTTGATCCAGACGCCGATGCCTCTGCTCAGCATCTTCCTCGCCGTCACCGGGATCCTCAGCATCCTGATGGGCCTGCTGGCCGAGATGCTCAATCGCACCTACCACGAATCGCAGGCCAAGCCGGTATATCGCATCGGCCGCATCGTGCGCCAACGCGGATCGGACTGACATGTGCGGCATTGCCGGTTTCGTCGGCGCCTCCAATCCTGCCGCGCTGCGCGCGATGGCCGACCGACTGGCGCACCGCGGTCCCGACGGTGAAGGCCTGCTTGCAGACGGTCCCGATCACGTGCATCTGGCGCACCGTCGGCTCGCCGTTCTCGACATCGCCGGCGGAATTCAGCCGATGCGACTGGCGGACGATTCGGTCAGCATCGTGTTCAACGGCGAGATCTACAACTTCCAGGAATTGCGCGAACAACTGCAGCGCGCCGGCGCGCTTTTCGCGACCGATCATTCGGATACCGAAGTGCTGCTGCACGGTTGGCGCCATTGGGGCAGTGACCTTTTCCGACGCCTGAACGGCATGTGGGCGCTGGCGCTGCACGATCGCACTCGGCGGCAACTGATCCTGTCGCGCGATCGTTTTGGCAAGAAACCACTCTACTACCACGCTGGCGAAGTCTTCGCCTTTGCCTCGGAACTGTCTGCGCTGCGCTTGCATCCGTCGACGCCGACGCGACGCAGCGAAATCGCCTTGCGCAAGTACTTCGGCTACGGCTTCATTCCCGCGCCGCACACGTTGCTGGAGGATGTCCACAAGCTGCCGGCTGGCCACACGCTGACGCTGAATCTCGTCAGCGGCGACGCCTGTGTCGAGCGCTATTGGCGCTATGAACCGATACCCGAGGCGCGACTGGGAACACGCAGCATTGCCGAGGTGTCCGAAGAGCTGCTGCAACGACTGGATGCCGCGGTTTCCCGACGTCTGGTCGCCGACGTGCCGGTTGGCGCATTCCTGAGCGGCGGCATCGATTCGTCCACGGTATCGGCGCTGGCGATGCGCCACGTCGGCGCGCAGCGCCTGAAAACGTTTTCGGTCGCCTTTTCCGACGACAGCTTCGACGAATCGAACCATGCGCGCGCGGTTGCGCAGCACATCGGCGCAGCGCATCAAGTCGAGACCTGCACGATCGCCGACCTGCGCGAGCACCTCGACAGTATCCTTGACCGTCTCGATGAACCGATGGCCGATGCCTCGCTGTTGCCGACCTTTCTGTTGTGTCGGCATGCGCGCCAGCAGGTCACGGTCGCGCTCGGCGGCGATGGCGCCGATGAGTTGCTCGCCGGTTATGACCCGTTCCGCGCGCTTCGATACGCACGCCTGTACCAGCGTGTGATTCCGCGTGCGGTGCATCGCGGCATCGTCGCCGCCATTTCGCGCCTGCCGGTCTCGCACGGCTACATGAGTCTGGACTTCAAGCTCAAACGCACCCTGCGCGGCGTCGGCGACGCCCCGCGTTTGTGGCTGCCGTTGTGGATGTCGCCGTTGTCGCCCGACGAATTGCAGGAGTTGTTCCAGGAACCGGTAGACCCGGAAGAGGTCTACAGCGAGGCGATCAGCGCCTGGGAACGTTGCAGCGGCGCCGACGATGTCGATCGCAGCATTTGCTTCTACATCGACCTCTACCTGCAGGATGACATTCTGACCAAGGTCGACCGCGCCAGCATGATGAATTCCCTCGAGGTCCGCGCGCCGTTCCTGGACATCGAACTGGTGGATTTTCTGCGCTCGCTGCCGTCCAATCTCAAGCTGCGCGGCAACCGCGGCAAATGGCTGCTCAAGCAGGCAACCCGCGAACTGCTTCCGCACGGCATCATCCATCGGCGCAAACAGGGATTTGCGGTACCGACCGGTCGTTGGTTCGAGCAGGGACTGGTTCCTGCGAATGCTGATGGCAGTTCGTTCTGGCACTCCCGACTCGGCGAGCATCGAGCCGGCAAGGCCGATCATCGACTTTACCTGTGGAGTCAACTGGTGCTGGATACCTTTTCGAGCGCCCGCGTCAACGGAGTACGACGATGAGCAGCAGCCCAGACCAGGCGACCGCCCAGGCCTTCGCCAGTTCCTGGAACAACCTGCCCGCAGGTTCGGTGTACACACGCGCCCAATTCGAAGACTGGATGGCGCCGTTGACCGCAACCGACGTCAAGGACCGGCAGGTACTGGAACTCGGCTGCGGCAACGCCAGTCTGCTGCTGCATTGCTGCGCCTGGCGGCCTGCCCGCCTGGTCGGCGTGGATCTTGGCGCTTCGGTCGACACTGCGCGCGTGAACACGGCGGCGTATTCCTTCGTCGAGATCGTGCAGGCGGACCTGGTCGCCTACGATGCTGGTGGCTATGACCTCGTTTACTGCATCGGCGTGCTGCACCACCTCAAGGACCCGCGCCGCGGCTTCGCCGCCGTGCTGCGCAATACCCGCCCTGCAGGTCAGTTCCATTGCTGGGTCTACGCCCGCGAAGGCAATGCCATCGTGATTGCGCTGGTCGAGCCGATCCGCAAGTTCGCATCGCGCCTGCCGTGGTGGGTGACCAAGTACCTGATCGCCACGCCACTGGTGTTCCCATATTTTGTTTACGCCAAGGCCCTGAGCTGGCTGCACCAGCGCTTTCCACAGGCAGCGCCACGCTGGCTCGGATGGGCGCCCCTGCGCGAATACTCCTTGTGGATCGCCCAACGCGACTTCGCCTTCTTCCGCCACGTCGCCTTCGACCAACTGGTGACGCCGCAGACCACCTACCTGTCGCGCGCAGAGCTCGAAGAATGGCTGAGTGACGCCGACGTTGAGCCCGGTAGCGGTTATGTGATCCAGCGCAACGGAAACTCGTGGAAGTTCGGTGGTCGTCGCCGTTCCCCTTCTGGCGCCACGGAAACCGCAGGCAAACCATGAGCCACGCTTACGACAGTCGATTCATGAGTTACGCCGACGTTTCGTCGCGCGCGTCGGCGCAGCGCATCGCGCAATTGATGCTGCGGGCGCTGCCGATCCGCAGTGTGCTCGATATCGGTTGTGCCAAGGGTACCTGGCTGCAGATGTGGAGCAGCCTTGGCGTCGCCGACATTCAGGGCGCCGACGGACATTATGTGCAGACCGAACAACTGGTGATCCCGGCGGATCGCTTTCACGCGGCAGACCTGTCACAGCCGCTGCAGTTGCAGCGCCGGTTCGACCTGGTACAGTCGCTCGAGGTCGCCGAACATATTGCAGCTGACCGTGCAGCGACCTTTGTCGAAAACCTGACGCGCCACAGCCGTGGACTAGTGCTGTTTTCGGCGGCGCCGCCTGGCCAGGGCGGCGAGTTCCACATCAACGAACAACCCTACGAATATTGGCGGGCGCTGTTTCGTGAGCTCGACTTTCACGCCTTCGACTGGATCCGGCCGCAGATCGGCGGCGATGCCGCGGTTTCATTCTGGTATCGCTACAACACCTTTCTCTATGTCCACCGCGATGCCATAGCGGATTTGCCTGCCTCCATCGGCGCAACTCAAGTGCCTGCCGACAAAGAACTCACGGATGTTTCGCCGGCTCTCTTCAAATGGCGCAAGCGTATCGTGCGAATGCTCCCGGTCGCGGCGCGCGATGGCCTGGCGCGCTTCAAGGCGCATTTCCTGCCGAACGGGCGTTGGTAAAAGCGTCAACCTGAGGTTGGCCGTAGTACTGGCACTGCTGCGACATGCAGAAACTGCGCACCCGGAACGCAATCGTTCGCAAGACGTCCCGCATTGCATTCAATACGCTTTGCCGGACTTCCATTTGCGCTGCCGGCAGCATCAGGAGTCGATCCGGCCGTCGGCTCTGGCGGCGGCCGTCACAGCCACAATCCGACGCTCATCGCGACCGCCGCGATGTGTGCCGCGGCGATGGTCATCTTGATCGCCGGCGCCAGCTGCTTTGGCATGGTCGCGAAACGCAACAGGCCGACTGCCGCAGTTGCCGCAGGCACGAGTGCGATCATGCCCAGCGCTGCGCCGGGCGGAAGCGCGCCGAGCAACACCGGCAGCGCCATCGCCAGCAAGCCAAGGACCACGATGATGAGATATCCCCAACGCGCCTGCGACACCGGCATGCGCGCGACCCAGTGACGCTTGCCCGCCGCCAGGTCGGCGTCGCGATCAGGAAACTGATTGATGTAGAGGACATTGGTGGTCAACAACGCGTATCCGACACTGGCCCAGATCGGAGTGGCGCCGAGACTGCCGCGCTGAACGAAATCGGCGCCAACCACGACCAGTGCGAAGGTCAATGCGACACAGATTTCCCCGAGTCCGCGGCTGTTCATTTGCAGTGGCGGCGCCGAGTAAGCCCAGCCCACGAACACGCCCCAGAGTCCGATCCAGAGCAATCCGGATCCCACCCAAGCGCAGAGTGCGAGTCCGCCGGCGATGGTGAGCGCGAACAAGGCGCGTGCGAACAGCAAGGTGGCGCGCGGCGTCAGCACACCGTTCTGGATGAAGCGCGAGCCCCCGGTGAACGGAAAGACGCGCGCGGTGTTCAACGCGTCGGTGCCATTCATGTGATCGCAATAGTCGTTGTGGACGTTGACTGCGGCGTTCAGGGTTACGCCCAGCATGACCGTGGCAACCGCCGTCAATAGGTTGATCGAAATGCCGTCGGCGTGTGCGGTCGCGATGCCCAGCAGGCAACCGACCAGTGTAAGCGTCACGAATGGCGGTCGAGTAGCCAGGAAGTAGCGCCGCAGCGGATTGCGCAGCGCATCCGCATTTGGTTCGCCCTGCAGACCAGAGACGCCGGGAGCGACGAGTTGCGCGGTCATCTCGGCTCCCGACTCAGATCAGTTGCAGTATGGACTGGTTCCTTGCGGCGCGGTCCCGGCGCCGCGGCGCGGATCGGCGAATGATGCCGCAACGACGCATCGCGGGCACGTCGCGACGGTCTCTTTCCGACAGGTCATGGTGTTTCCGCGCAATGCCGTTCTTGACTATGCTCAACATGCGGCCTTCACGGTTCCCGCACAGTCCGTGTCTGGCGCGGGTTGCAGTGGATGATCGGCAGCAAGTTCGACGCAGCAGTGCCGCTGGACTGCAGCAAAACAAACCCACTATCTGGAATCGTCGATGAATACGCCCTCTCCTGCATCGCGACCCTGGAACTGGCTGTTGGCTGGCGTACTCGCTTTGCTGATCTCAGCCCCCATGCTGGCGTTGGCGCAAGACGAAGACGCCGAAGACGAGATCGAACTCGCTGAAGAGGATCTTGCGTGTCTCGAGTGCCACGACGATCCAAAGCTTTCGACCAAGCTGGAAAGTGGCGAGACCCTGTCATTGCACATCTCGACCGAAGCCTTCCTTGGTTCGATGCACAACGAAAACAGTTGCACCGACTGCCACTACGAAATCGACATCGAAGACCATGGTCAGGGTCAGTCGACCATCACCAGCAAGCGCGAACTCGGCGTTTCGATGGGCGACTCGTGTCGCGACTGCCACAAGAAGAAGTATCGCGAATACGATGACAGCGTACACGCGCTGCTGATCGCGCAAGGCAACGAAAAGGCGCCGATGTGCGCGGATTGCCACAACCCCCACACGGTGACCTCGTGGGAACTTGCCGAACCCGAAGCCGCGATGCCGTGCGGCAAGTGCCACGAAGCCATCTTCGAAGCATCGGCAAAAGACGTGCACGGTCTGGCGCAGGCAGACAAGGACAGCAAGGCGCCGGTCTGCTCGGGCTGCCACCAGGCGCACGGCGTGAAGGCAGCGTCCCTGGGCAGTGGCATCCGGGATACCTGTCTCGACTGTCACGAGGACGCCGCCGAAAAGCACAAGGTCTGGCTACCCAACAGCGAACGCCATTTCGAGGCGATCTCCTGCCCGGTTTGCCACGCACCGACCGCGGAGCGCAGAGTCAACCTGCGACTGTATGAGGGCACCGGCAAAGACCAGAAGCAGATGCTGGAGAAGACCGGCGTGCCGCAATTCGTCAAGAGTGCCAGGGCAGCCGATGCCGACGGAACCGGACTGGGCGACCGCGAACTTCTGAGCCTGTTGAAAGAATTCACTGAGGAAGCCGGCGAGAGCAAGACCGTCGTCCGCGGGCGCCTTGAGGTCACTTCTGGCGTTCAGGCGCACCAGTTGGCGGCCAAGTCCGAAGCAATCAGCGACTGCAAACTTTGTCACCAGTCTGGCGCAGAACCCTTCCAGACCGTGGTCCTGAGCATGGCTGGGCCTGACGGCCGACCGTTGCGTCATGAAGTCCGCAGCGAAGTCCTCAACTCGCTGTTCTCGATCGACGCCGTGAAAGGTTTCTATGTGCTCGGCAGCACCCGCATCAAACTGTTCGACTACCTGCTGCTGCTGGTTGTCGCCGGCATGGCCGCCGGTCTGCTGGTACACATTGTCGCCAGATGGCTGTTTCGCCGTGCTCGCGAAAAGGCCGAAGCAAAGCTCCGTGAACGCGATGGGAAATAGCCGGTCCGAATGCAACCAGCGGCGCAAGCCCTAACGCGACTTCAGAATTGGCAGGAGAGCATCATGCGCAAGATTTACATCCATCCGCTGCCGGTCAGGATCTGGCATTGGCTCAACGCGTTGGGGATCTTGTTGTTGATCCTTACCGGACTGCAGATCCGCTACGCAGGCCTGTTTGATGTGATGACCTTCCGTGATGCGGTGGTGCTGCACAATTGGGTCGGTTTTTTCGTCGGCGCCAATTTCCTGTTGTGGCTGTTTTTCTACTTCTTCTCGAACAAGATTTCCGTCTATCAACCCGAGCTGAGTCCGAGCAAATACTTCCCGGCCATGTATCGGCAAGCGTACTTCTACGCCTGGGGAATCCTGCACGGCGAGCGCAATCCATTTCGGGTCACGCCTGAGAAGAAGTTCAATCCGATGCAGGCGATGACCTACCAGATCGTCATGCTGGTGATGCTGCCGTTGCAGTTCTACACCGGTGTATTGCTGTGGGATTCGGTCGGATTCGCCGGCCAGATCGAGATGTTCGGCGGGCTGCGCGTGATTTCGACCGTGCACATGTTGCTGACCATCGCCTTCATCGGGTTCCTGATGACCCATCTGTATCTGGTCACCCTTGGCCACACCTTCGGCGCGCACACCAAGGGCATGATCACCGGATACGAAGAGGTCGACGACGAACCCGTCGCAAAGACTGACGCACCGGACGTTCGCTGAGGCCTGGGAGCGGACTTACTCCGCGAGCGCTTTCGCGGGATAAACCCGCTCCCACAGGTTCGATGCGCGAACAAACGCACGGGCGAAGATACGCATCGGAACGCTGCGGCACAGACTCCCGCAGTGCAGCACACTCCCGCCGAGGGCGGAAGCACGCACAAACCGACGGCCTGCACCCTGTCAGGCGCTGCCGCCGCGACCCTCAGTATCGCCCGTATTCCCGGATACCAGCATCTTCAGCGCGACGCCCGGAAACGCTGCCATGTACGCCAACGCGATGAATGGCGACAGCAGGAACAGGATGATTTGTTTCAACCGCGCAATCAGCTTCGACATTGTCAGGTCTTCCGTAGTCAAATGTTCGATCGCATCGGACGATCAGTGCTCGCATGGGGATCTTGACAACTCTACCTCAGTGTAGCCGCCGCAAGCCGGGCGAAGGCAAAGTATCCACAACGGCTACGCGAGGATCTCCGGGCGCACGGCCGACAAGTTACGCCGCGCCGGTCGCGCGGACGTTGACAGCGATCAACACTCATGGCCAGGGTCGCCGCTACGGTTCATCTGTGCGGTGTAGGATGATCGGCGATGGCTGTGCCGACGTTGCCTCGTCGTACACTGTCGACTGATCGATTCCGCTACCGCACCACTCTGCGTATGGCAGCGATCACCGCTCAACCAAGGAGGAACCCATGAACCAGTCCGTTTCCCTGATTCTCGCCGGCTCGTTGTTTCTCGCCTTTGCGGGACTGAATCCCGCCTACGCCGAGATCGATGCGAAGGCAGCCGAAAAGCTGATGAAGAGCAACAAATGCGGTGGTTGTCATCACGCCACGAAGGACAAGTCGGGACCGTCGCTGAAGAAGATGGCGGCAGATCTCAAGGGCAAGCCCGACGCAGAGCAGTTGGTGATCACGGCAATCACCACCGGCCCGGAAATCGAGATCGATGGCGAAAAGGAAAAGCACAAGAAGATCAAGACCACCGACCAGGCCGAACTGAAGAACCTGGCACAGTGGTTGTTGTCGCACTGACCTGAAAAGAAGGCAATGAGCGGACCCTGCGGGGTCCGCTCTGCGTTCCCGATTCGTTCCAGAATCGGCGACGCACGAACTCGTCCGGACCCGGCCCGGACCGACCACCGCAACACCCCCATCTCGCCGGCAATCCCACCTCCTTGTATTGCTCCCACGGCAGAGGCGCACCGACGCAACGCGGTACCCGTTTGGGCGCTGTGAGGCGCGCTCGCGTATTCACACTGCATTGACTTCGATCAATACTTCGGCATCCGCTGCGGTTCAGGCTAGGGCAACATCAAAGCTTGAGCACCGGAGCATTCGTCCCATGGCCGCGCAATCAGATTCAGGCATGCAATTGCGCCACGGTGATGATGTTCCGACGGGCAGAAGAGGATTTGGGGAAGCCGCGGCAGCGCTGCGGATTCTCGTGCGGCAGGTAGCGAATGACCGGTGAGGTCCAGACGCGGTAGATCAGGATTGGCGCCGATTTATCAAGTTTCTGATGCAGAGTCACAAGGAGGAGATCATGCGGACGTACAGGAAACGAGCTCATGGGGCGCTGCTGACAGGATTGTTCCTGCTGGCCGGAGCGCTGCTCGCCGGCTCGACGGCCACTGCGCAAGACAAGGTCGGCGCGGACGACCCGGGATACAAAAAATGCGTCCGCTGCCATGACGAGGAGTCGGAGCACCCAGTGCTGTCGATCCTCATGACCAAACATGGCGTCGTCGCCGACAGCCGCACGCCGATGGCCAATGACGCCTGCACCAGTTGTCACGGACCGAGCCAGTCTCATCTCGACGACGACTCGCTGCCGCCCGATGTGACCTTCGAAGAAAAGGACACGAGCATTGGCAATGGCCAGTGTCAGAGCTGCCACAACGGCAAGCAACTGATGCATTGGCAAGGCAGTCGCCACGAAACCGAGAATCTGGCATGCGCCGACTGCCATAACACGCACGTCGCTCAGGACCCGGTGCTCGACAAGACGCTGCAGGCGGACGTCTGCCTGACCTGTCACCAGGACCAGCGCGCCGCCATGACCAAGCCCTTCCGCCATCCGATTCGTGAAGGCGAAATGACTTGCACCGGTTGCCACAATCCGCACGGCTCCATGAGCCAGGGCAATCTGGTCAAGAACACGGTCAATGAAACCTGCAACAACTGCCATGCCGACAAGCGCGGCCCGATGCTCTGGGAACACCAGCCGGTGACGGAGGACTGCACCATCTGCCATTCGCCGCACGGGTCGATACACACCGGCATGCTCAAGCAGCGCGGGCCCTGGCTGTGCCAGACCTGCCATCTTGCCAACCAGCACCCGAGCACGGCCTACAGCGGAACCGGTCTGCCCGGCGCGACGCGGCCTTCCGGCGCGCAGCAGATGCTGCACAAGAACTGCATGAACTGTCACGGTGAAGTGCACGGTTCCAACCATCCGTCCGGCCCGCGCTTCACGCGCTGACCTCAACGCCGATCGCATGCGAGATACGCCATGAACAACCAGCACAAATTGCTGAGCAAGGCCATTCGCGAGAGCCTTTTCCGCGGCAATGTTCTTTTCCACGGTGCAATATGGGCTTCGGTGTTTGCCGCCGCCCTGGCCAGCGGTAGCTTGAGCGCCCAGGACGCCGACGAAGCCGACGACGAAGAAGACGAAAGCTCACTGCTGCTCGAAGAGCAGACTGTGGTGAAGAACTATGTCGAAGTCGGAATCGGCAACGTGTCCAACCCCTCCTACCGCTTCGGCCGCTATACCGGCCTCGAGGACGACGGCCTGTTTCCGGTCGTCAATCTCGACATCTACAGCCGTGGTCCGTGGGATGGCGACGATGCCGGTTATTGGCGCCTGACCGGGCGCAACCTCGGCATCGATTCGCGCGACATCCTCTTCGAGGCGGGCCGACAAGGCGCGTGGAATTTCCACATTGGTTTCGACCAGATTCCCCACTACCAGCTCGACGATACGCAGACCATCTTCAACGGTGCGGGCAGTACCAACCTGACGCTGCCGGCAGGCTGGGTACCCGGCCAGAACACGGCGACGATGACGCAACTGGTGCCGAACCTGCGCACCTTCGCCATCGAACACGAGCGCGAGCGCTTCGACATCGGCGGCGACGTCAACTTCCTGTCGGGCTGGAACTTCGAGGTCAACTACAACCTGGAACAGAAGGACGGCAACAAGACCATCGCACTGACTCATGGCAATTCCGGCGGCAATCCGCGCGCGGTCATTGCCCCGGAGCCGGTGGACTATGAAACGCGCACGGTCGACGCCGTGTTGAGTTATGCCGACAGCACCAAGCAGCTCACCTTCGGCTATTACGGTTCGTTCTTCGAGAACGGCAACAACTCGCTGGTGTGGCAGAACCCCTACTCCAGCATCAACGGCTGGACGCCGACCGCGCAGGTGGGTTATCCGAACGGTCAGGGGCAGATGCACCTGGAACCGGACAACGATTTCCACCAGTTGAATCTGAGCGGCGGCTGGAATTTCTCCAGGACCACTCGTCTCAGCGGCGTGGTTTCGTTCGGCCGCGGCACCCAGGACCAGGCTTTCCTGCCGTACACGATCAACCCGCTGCTGGCGGCGACGATCACCCAGCCGCTGCCGGTGAACTCGCTCGATGGCGAAGTCGACACCACGCACATCGCGCTGAAATTCACGACCAGGCCTTTCGATACTTTGGCACTCGGCGCCAGCTACAAGTACGACGAACGCGACAACAAGACGCATCATCATGAGTTCGTCTACATCGGTGGCGATTCGCTGGCTCAGAACACCGGGTTGACCAGCATCCAGCGGCGCATCAACGAACCGAAGAGCTATGAAGACCAGTACTTCAAGCTCGACGCCAACTGGAATGCCAGCGATTGGCTGCGGGTCACCGGCGAAGCGCGTTGGCGCCAGACCGAGCGTCCGCATCAGGAACGCGAAGAGATCGAAGAGGATCTCTACACGTTGAACTTTGCGGTGGACACCGGCGGCTACGTCAGTGGTGGACTGCGCATGAGCAGTTCCGATCGCGACGGCGGCAGCGAGTACCTGGGCTACACCACATTCATCGGTGGTTATTCGCCGGGCTACTACAACAACGTGGTGCCCTTCGTCGACGGTTTCCCGTTCGAGAATCACCCGGACCTGCGCAAGTTCAACCAGGCCGATCGTGAACGTCTCGACGGTGAAATCTATGCCAGCTTCATGCCGGTGGAAGAAGTCTCGCTCAGCGCCAGCGTGAGTTACGCCGAAGACGACTACAACAACTCCCTGAAAGGCCTGACCTTCTCGCGCGTCAGTGCCTACAATGTCGACGTCGCCTGGGCACCGCGTGCGGGACTCACGGCCTATGCGTTTGCCTCCGAGGAACGTTACAAGAACGACCAGGATGGTTCCTCTTTCGGCGGCGCAACCCGCGGTACGCAGATCTACGACCCCGCACGCAGCTGGAACGTCAGGAGTCGCGATCACGTGTTCACCTGGGGCGCGGGCATCAATACCAAACTGCTCGAAGACAAGCTGACGCTGGGCTTCGACTGGGTGGATTCCGCAGCCGATTCCGATGTCTACACCACGGTTGGATCGGGTCTCACAGCGCGTCCATTGCCAACCTCGGTGAGCGATCTGACTTCGGCGAGCCTGTACGGCGACTACGCCTGGCGCCGCAACATCGTGTTCCGCCTGCGCTTCGCTTACGAGCAGTTCGACTCCACCGACTGGGCGGTCGACAACGCCCCGCCCAACCAGATGGCCAACGTCATCAGCATGGGTGGAAGCAGCCCCGATTACGATGTGTGGGTGACCACCTTCAGTGTCGGATATCGCTTCTGAGCCGGGAAACCGGTTGAACGAGAAAGGCGCGCGAAAGCGCGCCTTTCTCGTTGGGGTCAGTGCAATGCGCGCTCTACCCGCTCAGCTGCGACCAACGCCGGTGCGATCGGCAGCAGCGCCTCGCGCAACACCGGCAGCGCCTCGGCGACCAGCCGCCGCGCGCGGTCGGGATCGGTCGCACTCCACAGTGCGGCCAACTCGGCCTTGATCTCCGCCGTCGCGACCGGATCGACGCCGGCCGTCGCGCCGGCGAACTGCAAAGCCATCTCCAACTCTGCCGTCGCAGCCAGCGCATCGCCGCGATCGCGGGCGATCAGGGCGCGCAAGCGCAACACGTGCAGCTTCAGCGGATGCTCGCTGCCGACGACGCCGAGAATCGCCGCCGCGCTCGATTCCAGCTCCGCCGACGCCGCGTCGAGTTGCCCCGCGCGACGCAGGATGCCGGCATGGCGGAAGCGGTCCAACTGGTGCGTCAGGCTTTCGCTGCCCTCGCTGGCGATGCCCTCCTCCAGCGCCGTTCTCATTTCCGCCAGCGCCTCGGCATGCTGCCCGGCGAAACTCAGCGCGCGCGCCAGGTTCACGCGCGACTGACGGCGCATGTCCACCACCACCATGCCTTCCGCGGCGAACACCGCCAGCGCACGCCGCGCGTGATCGATGGCCTGGGCGTAGTCGCCCATGCTCTCGAAGATGGCGCCGATATTGGCGTCCAGGTGGGCCACGTTGGCGTCGCCGCTGACTGCACGGCGCAGGTACACCGCGCGCGCCCGCTGCAGGTGCACCAGCGCCTCGCGGTAGCGCCCGAGGCCGTTCAGCGCAACGCCCAGATCGTTCTCGATCCCGGCGACGACGCTGGCATCGGCACCGATGACCCGCAGCGCCAGCGCGGACGCCTGCTGCAGGTCGGCCACCGAGTCCTCGAAGCGGCCCTGCAGCTCCGCCAGTCGCGCGCGTGCACGCAACACGTAGAGACCGTCGGGATGATCCGGGTCGAGCTTCGCCCACGCGGCCTCGGCGTCCGCCAGCCAGCGCAGCGCGGCGGGCTGATCGCCGAGCGCGCTGGCCGCCACGACCAGGCCAGAAAGCACATAGCAGCGATCCTCGGCGTCTCCTGCATTACGCGAGCGCTGGCTGTCGAGCAGTTCCAGTGCGCGCCGCAGCCATTGGTCGGAACGCTGGAATTCGCCGTAGTTCTGCGCCGCGTAGCCGAGTTCGCCGTAGCTGCTGGCGAGCGCCACCGGATCGTCCGCCGACAGCTCCTCACGGATCCGCAGTAGTTCTTCGTACAGCGGAGCCGCGTCCGGATAACGGCCGAGCTGGTTGTAGGCGGCGCCGAGCGCCTCGATGACATCGGCGCGCGCCAGGCGCTGGGCGCCTTCGCTGCCTTCGGTATGGCGCAAGGCCTGCTCCGCGGCGTGTGCCGCCGCCTCCGGCACGCCGAGCGCGTTGTAGGTGTCGGAAAGCGCCATCCACGTCGCCACGGCGGCAGGCCGATCGGAACCCAGCTCGCGCTCGACACGCTCGCGGGCGCCGTCGAGCAGCTCGCGCGGCGATACCGGCTTTCCCAGCGTTTCGCGCGGCGACGCCGAAGCGAACACCGACACCAGGAAATCGCGCGCAAGGCGTGCGCTCCTGCTCTCGCGCTGGGCCGCGGCCTCGGCCTCGAGCGCGCGATCTCGCTCGACGTCGAGGCGCCAGACGAATCCGGCAGACAGCAGCAACGCCAGCGCACCGGTGACGGCCGCGGCACGGTGGCGACCAAGGAACTTGCGCAGCCGATAAGCGAGGCTGTCCGGCGTCGCCAGCACCGGGCGCCCTTGGTGGAATCGTTCCAGATCGTCCGCAAGTGCCGACGCCGACGCGTAGCGGCGCTCGGGGTCAGAGTGCATGGCCTTCGCCGTGATCCGGTCGAGATCGCCGCGCAGCGCCGCACGCATCTGCGGGTCGCGCGTGGTGGCGCTCGGCGGCGGCAAACTGGACCCATCGCGACGAAGTTCGGTCAGGCTTTCGCCGCTCAGCACCTCGTAGGCCACCGCGCCGAGCCCGAACACATCGGTGGCCGTGGTCAGGCCGCGGCCGGTCAACTGTTCGGGCGCCGCATAGGCCGGCGTGAAGACGAGCGTCGCCGTGTCCGCCGACTGGCCGTCGCTGAGTTCGCGACCGATGCCGAAGTCGAGCAGTACCGGATCGCCGTCGGCGCGCACCAGGATGTTGCCGGGCTTGATGTCGCGATGCAGGACCAGCCGCTGATGGGCGTGTTCGACGGCGCGGCACACCCGCACCAGCGTCTGCAGGCGCTTTGCCAGATCCGGCCGGGCGCTCTGCACCCACTGCGTGATCGGATCGCCCTCGATGTACTCCATGACCAGGAAAGGCTGGCCTTCCGCGGTCTCGCCGCCGTCCAGCAGCGCCGCGATGTGCGGATGGTTCAGCCCCGCCAGCAATGCACGCTCGCGGGCGAAGCGACGGCGGCCGTCCTGGGTCGGGATACCGTGCAGCAACTTCAGCGCCACGCGCTGCCGTGTACCGTCGACGTCGCGTTCGGCCAGGAATACCGCACCCATGCCGCCGCTGCCGAGTTCGTCGATCAGCGTGTAGGCGCCCACCCGTCGCGGCCCTGCCAGGTCCGGCGGGTGGCCTGCAGACGGTTGCGAGTCGATCGTCGCGGCCATCAGGCGCTCGACGTGCTGGCGCAATGTCGGATCGGACTCGATGCGTCGCGCCGCCTCGATGCGCCGGGCATCGTCGCCGGCGCGCAGATCGCGCAACAGTCGCTGTGCCGCCTGCAGAGTCGACGGTTGTTCGGAAGTCATGCAGACAGCTTACGCAAATCGGGCGCCGGGATGCAGTGACAACCGGCACAATCAGTCTGGCGTGGTCAGCAATGCCGCGCGCTCGAAAGCCCTCAGACTTTGGCATGCAGGAATGGGTAATATTGACGAATCGTCAACCAATTACTCCGAATCCGACTGATGGCTGCCCTCCTGCCCACCTTGTTCGCCGTCCTGTCGCTCACCGCCGTGGATCGCCCACCTGCGCCGGCCGCGCATTGCCTGGATGCACGCGCAATGAGCGACATGCAGATTCTCGACGCGCGACAGTTCCTGGTTCGCGCGGGTGAATCCCGCTATCACCTGGTGACAGACGGTGACTGCCCGCTCGATCGAGGCGACGCGTCGATGCTCGCAGCGCACGGTTGGGTCTGCGGCGGGCCGCGCGAATTTGTCCGCAGCGGAAGTCGGTTGTGCCCGGTGCAGCACTTTCGGAGCATCGATGCGCGCGAGTACGCTCGCTTGGCGAAAACCAGCGAACTGGATTCAAACGCAACCCTGCTGCAAGCGGTCGAGACGCGGGCGCGACGCAATACGGCGAAGGGATTCGTCGGTTCGCACGACTATTGCTTCCGTCCGAGTCAGGTACGCAGTTGGTCGGCCGCACCGGATGCCATCATCGTGCACACCAGCAAACGGCGCTCAGGCGGCAACGGCGCCTATCGCATCGAGTTCAGTGGCAATTGCCCGGAGGCGGCCTACAACAACGAACTGGTGCTGAGATCCGGCGTTGGCCTCGACTTGATCTGCGGCCATCCGGGCGACATGGCCGAACTGCGCGGCGGGCGAGGTCAACTCCTGAATACCGGATTCGCCAACTCTTCGCCGAGCCTCACGCTGGAAACCGGATCGAACTCCGCCGCCGCGATTGGCGTGCGCGGATGCCGTATCCAGGAGGTCTACCCGATCGACGGCTGACCGCGGACAACTCTGGAACCGCGGCTCTGTACGGCCAGCATGGCTGGTGATCGCGCTGGCGCCATCCCTGGCGCACGCCAGAGACGTAACCTGATCGAGAATCCAGCATCATGAACGGGCCGGGGCCCCTGCCGCGGCTGTCAGCATTGCTTCAAGGATGATCTGGATGCCGGAAACTGAAACCGCGAATCGTCCACGGCAGCTCAACGCAGTGCAACGCGCCGCGCTGTGGGGAGGACCGATGGCCGCGGCAATGACCGGCCTTGGCTTGCTCGGCCTGGGTCAGGCAACGCCGATGGCTTGGGTAGCAGGCTTGACGGTGTGGGTGGCGTGCTGGTGGATCTTCGAGCCCATCGAGATTCCCTTGACTTCCCTACTGCCGCTGGCGGTCCTGCCTTTGGTTGGCGTATTGACGCCGGCGCAAGTCGGACAAGCCTATGGCGATCCGATCATCCTGTTGCTGATGGGGGGCTTCATGCTCAGCCTGGCGCTGGAGAAGTCCGGCGTGCATCGGCGCCTGGCTCTGGGAATGTTGGCACTCACCGGTGGTCGAGGTGGCCGTCCGTTGGTTTTCGGCTTTCTGGTCACCGCGGCTCTGCTCAGCATGTGGATTTCGAATACCGCAACCTCGCTGATGCTGCTTCCCATCGCACTGGCGATCTTGCGCGACGATACCGACCAGCGGGTCGTGGTGGCCGTACTGCTCGCGATCGCGTACGGCGCCAGCATCGGCGGACTGGGCACCCCGATCGGCACTCCACCGAATCTGATTTTCATGAAGGTCTACGGCGACAGCACCGGCGATGCGATGAGCTTCACCGACTACATGCGCTATGGCGTTCCGGTCGTGCTGGCGATGTTGCCGGTGGTGGGTTGGTGGCTGGCGCGCGGACTGCCCCCCGGCGAGGCATTGCAACTGCCACAGCCCGGGAACTGGCGCCCGGCCGAGCGTCGCGTGATCACGGTGTTCGCACTGACCGCCACCGCTTGGATCACCCGCAGCGAGCCCTTTGGCGGATGGAGTGTCTGGCTCGACTTGCCGCAAGCCAACGATGCCACGGTCGCGCTGCTGGCCTGCGTGCTGCTGGCGCTGATTCCGGACGGCGATCGCGAACGGCCTGGACGATTGCTCGATTGGCAGCATGCGCAACGAACACCGTGGGGCATCCTGTTGCTGTTCGGCAGCGGCGTTGCGCTCGCCAATGGCTTCGCCAGCAGTGGTTTGAGTGCCTGGATCGGTACCGCCGTCGGCGGAGGACTGGTGCTGTTGCCGGCCTTGGTGCTGATCGCGACCATCTGCCTGGTCGTGACCTTCCTGACCGAAGTCACCTCCAACACCGCGACGGCGACGCTGTTGATGCCAATCCTCGCCGCGGCAGCCCTGGGCGCTGGCATCGATCCCAAGCTGCTGATGATTCCAGCTGCGCTGAGCGCCAGTTGCGCCTTCATGCTGCCGGTAGCAACCGGGCCCAACGCCGTGGTCTTCGGCTCCAATCGCATTGCCATCGTTGAGATGGCGCGGACCGGACTTGCCGTCAACCTGCTCGGCAGCGTGGTCATCACGATGGTTTGCTGGTGGTTGTTGACCTGAGCTTGCCGGACCGGCACCGGCAGGCTTCGCCACAAACAAGAACGGCCTGCGATGTTTAGTCGCAAGCCGTTGGTTTCCCGCTTGTTTTTGGCTCCCAGAGCAGGGATCGAACCTGCGACCCAGTGATTAACAGTCACTTGCTCTACCGCTGAGCTATCTGGGAACGGTAGAAGCGGAATGATGCCGTCAGATTCGCAGATCCGTCAAGTGGCAGGCTTCAGTCGATAACAAGGCTTGTAAGGTTCGCTACCCGGCAGCTTCATCCGGTGCTGCTCGACAAAAGCCTTCAGCAGACCGTCCATGGCATCCATGATCGCCGGTTCACCGGTCAACTCGTACGGACCGTGGGCTTCGATCGCGCGAATGCCCTCTTCCTTGACATTGCCGGCCACGATGCCGCTGAAGGCGCGCCGCAAGTCCGCGGCCAATTCGTGAACCGGACGGCCGCGATGCAACTGCAGTTGCGCCATGGCTGCATGCGTCGGCGCAAATCCAAACTGGAAGGCTTCCGGGATCTTCAAGGTCCAGTTGTAGAAGAACGCATCCTTGGTCTCGACACGATGATCGGTGACCTGGACCATTCCGGCCTTGATGTGACGGGCGACTTCGACCGGGTCGCCGACGATGATCCGGTAACGCTCTGCGGCCGTATCGCCCAAGGTCAGCTTGAGGAAGGCATCGATCTGCTCGAAGTAAGCCGCACTGTCCCTGGGCCCGGTGAACACCACCGGGAAAGGCACGCGTGCATTGTCCGGGTGCAGCAGGATGCCCAGCAGATAAAGGATTTCTTCTGCCGTGCCGACGCCACCCGGAAACACGACGATGGCATGGCCGACGCGAATGAACGACTCCAGCCGTTTTTCGATGTCCGGCATGATCACCAGATGGTTGACGATCGGGTTCGGCGATTCCGCGGCGATGATTCCCGGCTCGGTGATGCCGATGTAACGGGTGTCGTCGATGCGCTGTTTGGCGTGGGCGATGGTTGCGCCCTTCATCGGCCCTTTCATCGCACCCGGCCCACAACCGGTGCAAATGTCCATTCCACGCAGGCCAAGCTCGTAACCGACCTTCTTGGTGTATTCGTACTCCTTGCGGCCGATCGAATGGCCGCCCCAGCAAACGACCAGGTTGGGCGCGTGCTGCGCGCGCAGGATGCCGGCGTTGCGCAGGATGTCGAACACTGCGTTGGTGATGCCTTCGGCTTCGTTGAGGTTGGCGCGGGTCTTGATCTCGTTCTCGACGTAGAGGATGTCGCGCAGCACCGCGAACAGCAGTTGACGAATGCCGCGGATGATCTCGCCGTCGACGAAGGCCTGTGCCGGCGCGTTGATCAGGTCGAGCTTCACGCCGCGATCCTGCTGCACGACGCGCACATCGAAGTCCGGGTGGCGCGCGAGCACTGCCCGCGCATCGTCGCTCTCGCTGCCGGTGGTCAGAACTGCCAGCGTGCAGCGACGGAACAAGTCGTAGAGGTTGCCGGTCGTCGCCGCAGTAAGGCGGCGAACCTCGGCTTTGGAAAGCACATCCATGCCCGCTTCGGGATTGATGCGGGCACTCACGGGTCGATGATTCATGGGACGTCCTTGTATTTGCGCGACGCCGTCGCCGCGCTTCCTGGGGTTGAAACGAGCCAGGGAGTACGTGGCTCTGGTAGAGCGGAGCTTGCTCCGCTCCGCTGACGCGAAAATCAGCCGAGCAAGCTCGGCTCTACAATGGCCGCGAATCGCGAGGCTCTTGCAGAGCGGAGCTTGCTCCGCCTGGGGAAAACCAACGACGTGATGCCGAGCAAGCTCGGCTCTGCAAAGGCTGGAACTCTACGCGGCTTCGGTCAATTGCGCGACAGTGAGGCCACCGCGCACCAATTTGGCGTCGAAACCGCGTTCGGTGAGCAGGAATACTGCCGATGCGCTGCGACGACCGGTGTCGCAGTAGACCCAGTATTCGCGCGCCGGATCGAGTGATTGTGCCAGCACGCGCAATCGCGCCAAAGGCACGTTGATCGCGCCTGGCCAGTGCCCGCGCTCGAACTCGCTGGCCAACCGCACATCCACCAACTGCACATCGCCCGCGATTTCGCTCATCTGCACTTCGCGCATCAATGGCGCCTTCAGCAATCGCGCGAACGCCGCGTTGGACAGTCGCATCAGCGTACAGCGGGTGAGCGCGCGTACGGTGGCGTTACGCGGCTCTCCGGACACCAGCGCTTCCTCGCCAAAAGCGCGACCAACGCCGAGCTGCGCCAGTTCTTCTTCCGAGTTGCCGTTGGGATCTTCCAGTACCACCTGGGCGCGGCCCTCGGTGATCACGTAGTAATAATCGCCCGGATCGCCCTGCTTGAGGATGATCTGGCCGGCATCGAAGGTCACCGACTGCATGCTGGCGAAGATCTGCGCAATGTTGCCGGGCGGAATGCGCAGAAAAGCCTTGCTTTGCAGCAGCGCCGTCATCCAGTCGTGCGATTCGTCGTCTTTGTCGCCGGAGCCGATGTCGCGCACTTCGACGCCGCCTGTCTGCGACCACGTCAACATGACATCGAGCAACTCGCGGTCGACGAACAGGATCTGTGCGGGTTTCAGACACAACGCGGTCTGCGCACGTCGTTGTCCGGGTGCCAACGCGTAACGCGATTCGGGATCCGCCGCACGCAGGCGCCGCGCAGAGTGCTCGTCCTGCAGCTCGATCTCGCCGTCGATCAGAAACGCCTGGGTACGCGCCAGTTCGCCACGGCTGAAAATCACCTGGCCGGGCTGATAGTTGACCAGACTGCTTTGCTTGGCGAGTTGCGATTGATCCGACGGGACCAGCGACTGCAGAGGCACGAAGCGCCCGAACAGGCTGATATTCACCATGGGTTGAGTCCGGATCCAGCGCGAAGGTCGCGATTCTATGCCTTGCGGAGGCGGGTGACGAGGGGCTTGCGCGTCGGTCCTTCGATCGTCGGCCCAGTCGGTCCGCCGGAGCCGACCTTTCTCCGCGGTGCTTGCGGCGCCGCTTTCGTTGGCTGCGCAGCGAACCAGCCGAGCAAGCTCGGCTCTACCAGAGCAAGACCTAGAGCAAGCCAGCCGAGCAAGCTCGGCTCTACAAGAGCAGGAGCAAGAGCGAACCAGCCGAGCAAGCTCGGCTCTACCAGAGCAAGAGCTAGAGCAAACCAGCCGAGCAAGCTCGGCTCTACAAGAGCAAGAGCTAAAGCAAACCAGCCGAGCAAGCTCGGCTCTACAAGAGCAAGAGCTAAAGCAAACCAGCCGAGCAAGCTCGGCTCTACAAGAGCAACACGCGGACCTTCGCCGTTGTAGAGCGGAGCTTGCTCCGCTGCTCTTCCGATCGGGTACGAAGCAGGGTCACCCCCGCCGTCTTCATCAAAGCAGGTACGCCCTGCCGGATCCACAAAAAGAAACGGCCGGCAAAAGCCGGCCGTTTCCCTGCAACGTTGAAGCGCGATCAGAAGCTGTAACGGAATCCAACCTGCAGCGCCCAGCGCGATTCGCCGGTGCGGTCGCGACGAGCCAGACCTTCCGGGGTCGCCAGAACGTCGTAGATGTAGCGACCGTTCGCGTCGATACCCGCGAAGTTGGCGAAGCTGCGCGCCTGGCCACCGTTGGACTGGAAGCCGACTTCATCGATCAGGCCCCAGTCTTTGTTGACCAGGTTGCCGACGTTGAGGATATCGAGCCAGATCTCAGCCTTGTTGTCGGCGAAGAAGCCCGGCAGTTCCTGCGAGATACGGATGTCGAAGTTGTGCACCCACGGCGCGGTTTCCGTGTTGCGCGGCACCACGCCACCGGCGTACTGATCGAGGCCGTAATTGCGCACCAACTGCTCGAACACTGCCGCTTCGGTGGGGTCGGTGAACACCACCTGCCCTGGCAACGGGATGTACATCAAGTCGTTGCCGGCCAGACCATCGCCGTTCATGTCGTTGTTGAAGGTCCAGCTGTACGGCTTGCCACGACGACCTTCATAGAACATCGCAAACTCGGTCTTGTAGCCCTCGAAGAAGAAGTGCCGGTAGCTCATCGTGCCGATGAAGCGGTCCTTGTTGATGTACGGCGACGTCGACGCGATTTCTTCGTTCGGGTTGAAGACCGAACGGCTGGCCCAGTTGGAGATTGCGCGGCTGGAGGTCAGGCCGTTGACTTCGGTGGCATCGGTGTACGAGTAGGCCGCCTGCCAGAACCAGTTGCTGTCGACCGTCATCGGCTTGGTCAGCGACAGCGTGTAGTTCTCGCCGTGGCCCTTCGACGTCGGACGCGCCAGCAGCACTTCGCGGAAGGCCGTGTTGCGACGCGAACGCGCGGTGCCGTTGAAGGTGCCGTTGGTCTGATACTGCGAAGCCGCCGTGTTGGCCCAATACAGGTTGCGGCCATCGAGACCCAGACGCGTCGGGCTGCCGAGATTAAGGTGCTCGTAGAACACCGCATCTTCAACCTCGGTGATGATCGCTTCGGCCGATGCCACCATGCCCCACCACGGAAGCTCGTGCTCGAACGCGAGATTGAACTTCCAGATCGACGGCTGGTGCAGGTCGTCGGCAACGATATCGACGTCGGACGGCGGTGCGCCGCTTCCGACCACCACTGGCGGCTGGTTGTCCGGATCCGGATTGAACACCGACGGACGCGGCGTCGGGCAGTTGGCCAGACCCGCGGTACCGCAGCCAAAGACCGCGATCGACAGTCCATTGTTGGTGTACGGATTGGCCAGCCACACATTGGCCGCCGAGCCCTGGAACAGACCGAGGCCGCCGCGCAATTGCGTCGGGCGCTCGCTGTCGAAGCTGTAGTTGAAACCAAAGCGCGGCTGGAACAGCTCGTTACCGTCGATGGTGGTGTTGTTGCGGATTCCGAACGCCGTCAGGAAGCTCTGGTTCAACGGCGGCGCCTTGTCCACATTCGGCGTGTCGATACGGAAACCGTAGGTCAGCGTCAGGTTGTAGTTGACCGCCCAGGTGTCCTGCAGGAAGAACCCGAGGTTGTCCAGCTCCAGTTTTGCCGCTGCATCGCCGAGATTGCCGCTGGTCGATGCGCGCGAGGTGTATTCGCGGTAGACGCCATTGCGGAAATCGTTGGTATTGGCGAAACGGTACACGCCGAGGTTCGACTCGAGGAACAGGTTGTAGATCTCGTTGCTCTCGTAATCGGCACCGAACTTCACCGTGTGGTCGCCGAGGAACAGGTTACCGGCGGCGAAGAAGTTGTAGGTCTCGGTGTCGAGGATGTTGGCGTGGCGGAACTGCTCGGTGCCGAGGCGCATGTTGGCGGTACCGAAATCGACCTGCACCTGCGGCTGACGCGCGAAGGTCTGCGGCGTGCTGAAATAGTCGCGATAGGACGCGCGCACTTCGGTGGAGAAGGACTCGTTCCAGTCGCTGAACACTTCCACCACGTAATTGTCGAACTCCTTCTCCTGGGTGTACCAGTAGCTCGACAACGAGAAGAAGTTGTTGCCGAAGCCGGGCAGGATCGCCTCCGCCTGCTCGGTGCTGCTGAAGCGGAAAGCCGCGCGGTGATCGTCGGTGATGTTCCAGTCGAAGCGACCGAGATAGGTCTCGACCTCGGTGTCGAGCGACCCCGGATTGAGGTCGCCCGGCGTCATGCCCCAGACATCCTGCGCGATCGAAATCACTTCCTGCAACTGCGCATCGGAGATGCCGTTGACGGTGCGGTTGTAGGGGCCGCTCGCCAGATCCGGACCCGGGGCCGAAATCCTGGTCTTGTCGTAGTTGAAGAAGAAGAACAGGCGATCCTCGATCAGCGGACCGCCAAAGGTACCGCCGTAGGTCTCTTCCTTGTCGAAGCCGGTGAACTCCACGCCGCGGTCGTCTTCTTCGCGCACCCAGTCGCCATCACGGTAAGTGCCGTAGACCGATCCGAAGAATTCGTTGGTGCCCGACTTGGTCACCGCATTGATGTTGGCGCCGGTGTAACCGCGTTGGGTGACATCGACGTTGACGACGTTCAACTGCACCGATTCGATGGCATCCATCGAGATCGGCTGACGCAGCGTCGGCAGGTTGTTGGCTTCGAGCCCGAAGGTGTCGTTGGTCGACACCGAGTCGATGGTCACCGAGTTGAAGCGCGAATTCTGACCGAGCGCCGAGATTTCGCCGCGGTCCTTGTCGGTCTGCGAGATACGCGGATCCAGGCGGGCGTAGTCCTGCAGGTCGCGCCGGATCGACGGAAATGCATTCAGCGCCTCATTGTTGAGGTTGGTTCCGGCGCCGAATTTCTCCGACGAGAACACTTCGTTCTGTGCCGAGGCCACGACTTCGATCGAATCGAGCGTGGTCATCGCCGGTTCCAGGTCGATGTTCAACGCCGTCACTTCGCCCAACAACAGCGAGACGCCGTCCTGCGCTTCGCCAGCGAATCCTTCCTTGGTCACCGTGACCTTGTAAGGACCACCCACGCGCAGGCCCGAAGTGCTGTAGCGACCCTGGCTGTCGGTGACGACGGACTTGCGGGTGTTCGACGGGACATGCAGCACCTCGACGGTGGCGCCAGCAATTGGACGGCCTTCAGGGTCCGTCACGCGTCCGTTCAGCGCTGAGGACGTGGATTGCGCGAAGGCTCCTTGCGAGGCAACGATGCCCAGCATGAGACCGAGCACCAGCGCTTTCATTTGCGGCTTTTTTTTCATGGCGACTGCCTGACCTTTGTGTTGCGGGATTGGACTACCGAGGCCCACTTCGGCTCGATCGGTCATCGAGGGTGGACTCAGCAGCGGGAATTAAGCGGAGTTTAACAGCGCTGGATGACGGTTTGTTAACAGCGCGCGCCGATGTCATCGAACACTGAACGACCGTGATCAGCCCATGAAGTCCTCAGATTCTGCGTCAATACTGATACGCAAGCTCCATTGCCGACTCGGAAAGGCCCGTCCCGCGGGTTCAGAACACGCCCAGCGACAGTCCCAGCGCCATCAAAGTGCCCAATTCTTCACAATCGGATCGCCGCGACTCCACTGCATCACTGCGCACGATCAGCGCGGGCTGTACCTCGCGCAGTCCGTAACCACGCGCGATGCGCTGGATCGACGCCACCGCGCCGCTGCCGTCATTCCCCGCGCACACGAACAGCGCATAGGGGCGGCCGCGCAACCGATCCTGCGCCGGATAGTAAGTGCGCTCGAAAAAATCCTTGAGCAATCCGCTCATCGAACCGAAGGTCTCCGGCGTGCCGAACAGATAGCCATCGGCTGAGGTCAGATCGGCCAGGGTGGCGTCGGCGGCGCGCCGCGCGATCACATCGACAGCGTCGGTTGCCTGCGCCGCGGCGACAATCGCCTCGGCCATGCGCGTGGTGCGCCAGCCATGGCTGTGGTGGACGACCAGCAGTGTGGGACGCATGGGTGGGTAGGCTCGGAGACCGGGCGTGCAGGCTTCGCTACGATACCTTGGCAGTCCTGGTCGCCTGCCGGCGCGCTCATTCGCGCATCGAACTGTTCGCGACCATGGGGTGTGCATTTTTGTCCGCAAAGGACGCAAAGGACGCAAAGGAAAGCGAAGCCAGCAATGCACCAACCCTTGGCTTCTTTGCTCTCTTTGCTCTCTTTGCGTCCTTTGCGTCCTTTGCGGACAAATCCATTCTTTCAACGACTTGCGATATGTTCGGCGAGACAGTCGTGTTCGCCCGCGAACTCTCCGCGGTATCGCCACACTAAACCAGCGGCGCGGTCTTCAGGTACTTGACCACGCCATCGAGGAACATTTGCACCGAGATCGCCACCAGCAGCATGCCCATCAGCCGCTCCAACGCCGCCAGAGTGCGCTCGCCGAGCCAGCGGTAGAGCACGGTCGCCGCGAACAGGATGACGGCGGTGGCCAACCAGGCCGCGACCAACGCCAGCGTCCACTCGAGCTGGCGACCGGGGCCATCGTTGGCCAGCAGCATCAGCGCAGCAATCGTCGAAGGGCCGGCGACACACGGAATCGCCATCGGCACGATGAACGGTTCGCCCTCGGGAATGTCGCCGAACAGACCGTCTTGCGGCGGGAAGATCATGCGGATGCCGATCAGGAACAGCACGATGCCGCCCGCAATGCTGACCGACTCCTGGCGCAGATGCAGCAACTCCAGCAGCGCCTGTCCCGAATAGAGAAAGAACAGCAGCACCACCAGCGCGATGAGCAGCTCGCGCGCAAGCACGAAACGTCGTCGCGCTGGCGGCAACTGCTTCAACAGCGACAGGAACACCGGGATGTTCCCGAGCGGATCCATGATCAGGAACAACAGGATTGCGGCGGAAATCACTTCCATGGCGACGCTCAGTTGGCCACTGCGGGCAGATTCCGCCCATCGATCAGCGCCCCGGTCCACTCGGACGGTGCATGCGCAAGCAGCCAGGTTGCCAGTTCAGCGTAGCGCGCCGGGGCAACCAGTCCCTCAGCCGATTCGCCCAACAATGCCTTGCGCCGGAATGCGCTCGCCAATGGCGCCGGCTGCACACCCATCACCGCGACGCCCTGCTCGCTCCATTCGCCAGCCGCCATGCCGATCAAAGCCCGTAGTGCGGCCTGGGCGACACCATAGGCGCCCCAGTAAGGGCGCGTGGCGCGCTCGATGTCATCGAGGAAAAACATCACTTTCGGTTGCGCGATCGATGCTTTCAACGCCGGCAGCAACGACTGCAACAACAAGAACGGCGCGTTGACGCCGACCTGCAGCGTACGCAGCCACTCTTCCGGCTCGAAATGTTCGATCGGCGTGAGCCCGTGCAGACGGCCCGCTGCGCAGACGACGCCATCGAGCCGACCGCAGCCGTCGACGATGCGGTTCCCCAGTTCAGCGTAGTCGGTCGGCGTGGCGCCCTCCAGGTTCATCGGGTAGATCGCCGGCTGCGGCGCACCCAGTGCCTCAATCTCGTCGTACAGCTTCTCCAGCGACGCCACCCGGCGTCCAAGCAGCACGACGCTGGCGCCATGGTCGGCAGCGGCCAGCGCGCAGGCACGCCCGAGCGCCCCGGATGCACCGACAATCAGGATCTGACGGCCGCCGAGTCCCGCGCCGGACCATGACTCGGCCGGCGGCACGAACGTGGGCAGCAATTCACTCAAGCCGCACCCGCCTGGGCGCGTGCTTCGTCGACGATGCGCTGGAGCTCGCCCGAAGCCTCGAGGTCGGCCACGATATCCGAGCCGCCGATCAGTTCTCCATGCACATAAAGCTGCGGGAAGGTCTTCCAATTGGCAAACTGCGGAAGTCCGGCGCGAATCTCCGGATCCTCGAGCACGTTCACGGAATGGAAACTGGCGCCAACATTCTTCAGTGACTGCACCGCGCGCGAGGAGAAACCGCACATCGGAAATTGCGGTGTTCCCTTCATGAACAGCACCACCGGGTGCGCATCCACCAGAGCCTGAATCCGCTGCATCACATCCATGGGTATCCTCCGATCGACGCCGGGAGTGGCGTTGCAGCCCGCTATCATAGCGGGTGACCCCGGCAGGAACCGAACACGTGAGCCTCAAGATCGATACCCATGCGCACGTGCTGCCCCGCGACTGGCCGGATCTGGCCACGCGCCACCACGACCCGCGCTTTCCGAGCATCGACCATAGCGACGGACGTCACCGCATCTTCAAGGACGGACAGTTCTTCCGCGAAATCCAGCCGCGCACCTGGGACGCGCAGATGCGGATCGACGACTACGCCCGTTTCGGCGTTTCCGTTCAGGTGATTTCCACGGTGCCGGTGATGTTCTGCTATTGGGCCCCGGGCGAGCAGGCGCTGGAGTTGCACCGAGCACTGAACGAGCACTCGGCCGAGATCTGTCGCACCCACCCGGCAAACTACCTCGCGCTGGGCACGGTACCCTTGCAGGAACCGCGACTGGCGATTGCCGAAGCGACACGCTGTGTGCGCGAACTGGGCCTCAACGGCGTGCAGATCGGCTCGCACTGCGGCAACTGGAACCTGGACGCGCCGGAATTGTTCGATTTCTTCGCCGCCTGCGCCGAACTCGACTGCGCGGTGCTGGTGCATCCGTGGGACATGATGGGCGCGGCATCAATGCCCAAGTACTGGTTGCCATGGCTGGTCGGCATGCCGGCCGAACAATCGCGCGCGGTGTGCAGCCTGATCTTCGGCGGGGTCCTCGAGCGTCTGCCCAAGCTGCGCATCGCCTTCGCCCATGGCGGAGGCTCGTTTCCTTACACGCTCGGCCGCATCGAACACGGCTTCCGCATGCGTCCCGACCTGGTGGCGGTCGACAACCAACGGCCGCCACGCGAGTACCTGAAGCGCATCTATTTCGATACCTGCGTGCACGACGATGCGGCGCTGGCCTACCTGATCGACACCTGCGGCGCCGAGCGGTTGATGCTCGGCACCGATTACCCGTTCCCGCTCGGCGAACAGGAACCCGGTTCCCACATTCGGCGCATGGACATCGACGACACACAGCGCCAACGACTGCTCAGTGGCACGGCGCTGGAGTGGCTGCGGGTGGATGCGGCGCGGTTCCAGATGTAGGTCACGTTGCCCGCAGGGCTACGTGACCTGCGCCAGAATCCCTGCAACTCAGCGCCCGTTGCCGAGGAATAGCGGACCGGACGGAATAGCGGACAGTCGAGGAATAGCGGACGAGGAATCGCGGACAGTCGACGTGGTTCGAACTCGTTCAGTGGTTCCTCAGACCCAAAGGCAGCCGCGAAAACCTCTCGCTGCGTAATATGACTCGGCGCCGTTGTGATAGACGAAGACCTTGCCATAGCGCCGGTCACAGAACAGCGCGCCACCGAGCGCACGGACATCCTGCGGCGTGCTGATCCAACTCGATGTCTTGAGGTCGAATGTCCCAAGTGTCTGCAAATGGCGGTACTGCGCTTCGGTGAGCAGTTTGATGCCGATGGCTGCAGCCAGTTCCTCGACCGAACCCTTGGGCTTGTTTTCCTTGCGTGCCGCAAGCGCCGCTTGATCGTAACAAAGGCTGCGGCGACCCTGTGGACTCTCCGCAGAACAGTCACAGAAAAGAACCTGGGAGCCGTCGCGACCGACAACGTCCGGTTCTCCGCCGGTCGCTTCCATCGCCTGCAGCGCGAGCAAAGCAGCGGAGGTGACCTCAAGCCGGGCTTGAACGTCGGCCCACGCCAGCTCCTGATGCCGGCGCATGTTCTTTTCGAACCGGGACTTCAGCGAGCCGAGCAGAGTGTCGCGTTCAGTGATTTTCATGGGTCGTCCGGTGTGTACACCCGCAAGGATCTTCGAGCCGGGTTGCCGCGAATGCTTGCGGCATCGCGGTGCTCTCTCAGCGCCCCGTCGCCAACTTCAGCACTGCGGTCACTTCGTCGCCACCGTTGCACTCCAGGATGCGACGTTTCAAGCCCAGCAGCGGCTTGCGCTGCAGCCGCGACAGGGTTTCCTTGAGCTCCAGGATGCCACGCGGATGCAGACTGAAATCGCTCAGCCCGAGGGCTAGCAGCAGCGCTGTATAACGCGTGTCGCCGGCCATCTCGCCGCATAGCGACACCGGTTTGCCCATCGCCACCGCGATGTCGATGACCGAACTGATCAGTCGCAGCACCGCCGGATGCAGCGGTTCATACCAACGCGCGACGGCCTGGTTGCCACGGTCTATGGCCAGCGTGTACTGGATCAGATCGTTGGTGCCGATGGAAATGAAGTCGAGGATCTCGACCATGCGCGGGGCGGCGATTGCGGCTGCCGGGACCTCGATCATGCCGCCTACCGGCACGCGTTCCTGAAAGGCAACGCCGCTGGCGCGCAGTTCGTCTTCCGCCTCGCGAATCAAGGCGCGGGCCCGCAATGCGTCCTCGGGGCCTCCCAGCATTGGCAGCAACATGGTCACCGGTCCATGCATCGCCGCGCGCAGGATGGCGCGAATCTGCGTGCGGAACAGATCCGGAAACTTCAGGCTGAGGCGAATGCCGCGCAAGCCCAACGCCGGATTTGCCTCCGCAGGATCCTGGCCCAACGGCAATTGCTTGTCGGCGCCGATGTCCAGCGTGCGCAAGGTGACCGGGTGTCCCTGCATGCGCTTCACGGCGTCCGCATAGGACTGGTACTGTTCTTCCTCTTCGGGAGGCTGGGTCCGGTTGAGATAAAGGAATTCGGTGCGAAACAGCCCGATACCAATGGCGCCATGGCGCAGCGCCAGATCCAGATCCTTGAGCTGCTCGGCATTGGCCCAGAGCCGAATCGAATCGCCGTCGGCGGTACGCGCCGCAGTGCCGGCAAGTCGCAACAATTGCGTTGCCCGCCGCCTCTGCTCGTGCTGGCGTTCGCGGTAGCGCGTCAGGCGCTCGCCATCCGGATCGATCAGCGCGAAGCCGCGATCGCCGTCGACGATCAGCAACTGGCCTTCGTGCACCATCTGCCGCGCACCACGCACGCCGACGACACACGGTACGCCCAGCGAACGCGCCAGAATCGAACTGTGCGAAAGCGGCCCGCCGGTTTCGATGACGAAGGCGGCAAGTCCGCGCTCGGCCAGGCCGTTGAGTTCGGCAGGTTCGATGTCGTCGGCGACGATGACCGTGTCGTCGAGCGCGTCTTCCTCGACGAACAGCGAACGCGCCGGCCGATTCACCAGCGCTGCTGCGATGCGCTTGACCACCTGATCGACGTCGTCGCGCCGCGAGCGGAAGTAGTCGTCCTGCATCTGCTCGAAGGCGGCGAACAACTGATCGCGCGCCTGCTTCAGCGCCCACTCGGCGTTGCAGGATCGCGCGCGGATGAACTCGATGGGCGACTCCACCAGCGCGTCGTCTTCGAGCATCATCAAATGCGTCTCGATGAACTCACGCACCTCGCTGGCGACTTGCGGTCCGAGGCGATCGGCAACCACGGTCAGTTCGGCGCGCGCGGCGGACACGGCCGCGCGATAGCGATCGATTTCCGCACCGATCTGATCGGGATCCAGCGTGTACTCGGGGATTTCGACGCCGCCGCTTTCGAGCACCCGCGCGCGGCCGATGCCGATGCCCTTGGATGCGCCCTGCCCGCTCAGGATCAGCGCCATGCGACGCCTCCCGATTCAACCCGTGTTCGGCGCGCGCAGGGCTGCATGAGTCAGTCCGGTTCGTCGAAGCGACGATCGAACAACTCGGCCACCGCCTGCAATGCGCCCTCCTCGTCGGCACCATCGGCACGCACGATTACCACGACTCCTTTACCGGCAGCAAGCATCATGACGCCGAGTATGCTCTGTGCGTTGACCTCGCGACCGCGACAGATCAGCGAAACGCGTGAGGCGTAACGACCACTGAGTTGCACCAGCTTGGCTGCCGCGCGCGCGTGCAGGCCAAGTCGGTTGCTGACTGTGATCTCGCGTTCAACCATCGATCACCACCCCCGATCGTCCACCGTCTCTGGCCACTTCGGCCAGTTCCCGCAAAGCCAGCTCGGGGTAGTTCAACACCCTGAGCAGCATCGACAAGTTCAATCCGGCCACCCGCACCACTGTTCGCCCCGGCTCATGTTCTGCCGCCAGGTTGAAGGGTGATGCGCCGTACAGATCCGCCAGCACCAGCACACCCATGCCTTCGTCCAGTTCACGCAGAGACTGGCGCAGGGCGCGGGTGCGCACTTCGGCATCGCCGACGTCCCAAGGTACCTCAAAAATGTCCACTTTGAGCGGCAGAACGCGCATCACCCGGCGTGCAGCGGCCAGCATGCTGGTAGCGATCCCGTCGTGAGTAGCCAGCAGCACACCGACGCTCATGAGCGATGCCTGCGCAGCGGAATCAGTGCCGACGCAAAAAGGGACTGGCGGCCGGGGAAAGGGGGAATGCCTTTCCGCGCCGATACGGCTGATCGCGAGATGTCGCACTCGAAGCGCGATAGAGTCCGGGCCGACGACAGTGCAGACCCCTTGCCCCCTGCCCCCTGCCCCTTTTTCATCGACGCACGCGGCGCCGAACGCGGACGCCGCAGGGGCCCAGCGCCAGGGTGCACCGCTCTCACGCCAGTTCCCGATGAAAACACAGCACCTCCCCACCGAGCACCCGGAAGCGCTCCTGCAACTGTTCGACGATGTAGACCGAGCGGTGACGGCCGCCGGTGCAGCCAATGGCGACCGTCAGATAACTGCGCTCGGTGGGATCGAAACGCGGCAGCCAGCGTTTCAGGAAGCGCTCGACATCGTCGATGAATTCGCCGACTTCGGCGCGTTGCTCGAAGTATTCGCGCACAGCGGCATCGCGACCGGAAAATGGCCGCAGCCGCGACTCCCAGTGAGGATTGGGCAGCGCCCTGGCGTCGAACACGAAATCGGCGTCATCGGGTACGCCGCGCTTGAAGGCGAACGACTCGAACAACAGCGACACGCCGCTGGCGCTGATGCCGAGCGCCTCGAGGATGCGCCGACGCAACTGGTAGACATTGAGCTCGCTGGTGTCGATTTCGACATCGGCGATCTGTTTCAGCGATTTCAGTACCTGGCGTTCGCGAAAGATCGCATCGGACAACGACGAACCCTCGCAGCCAAGCGGATGGCGCCGACGGGTTTCGCTGAAGCGCTTCAGCAGGACATCGTCGCGGGCGTCCAGAAACAACAGGAATGGCGGCAGTCCGATCACCGCGAGGTGGGAAAACGCGCGCGCCAGTTCGTCGGGATCGGCGGCGGCAGTGCGCGCATCGATGCCCACCGCGAGGCGCGGGTAACGTGTTTCGCCGGCGCCGAGAGCGTGATCGGCCAACGCCGGCAACAGGCTCGCCGGCAGATTGTCGATGCAATAGAAACCGAGATCCTCGAGCGTGCGCAAAGCCACGCTTTTGCCCGAACCGGACAATCCGCTGACCACCGCCAGCCGGATCTTTCCCTGGCTCTGCTGCACCGCGTCTACCATGTGCGCTCCCGCTTCAACGAATGCGCCTGGCGATCGACGAAGGTCTGCGCGGCGTCGATGCCCTTGCTCTTCAGCACGTGGTTGCGCACGGCCGCCTCCACCAGCACCGCCAGGTTGCGCCCCGGCGCTACCGGAATCACCAGTCGCGGGATATCGACCTCCAGCACGCGAATCGAGCTGACATCGCCGAACAGCCGTTTCATGCCCTCCTGCTGGCTGTCGGCGACGGTTGGACCGAGGTGCAGGACCAGGCGCAGATACTTGTTGCGCTTCACTGCGGTGTCGCCAAACATTTCCCGCACGTTGAGCACGCCCAGGCCACGAACCTCCAGGCAGTCCTGCAACATTTCCGGGCAGGTGCCGTCGATGACATCCGGCGCGACCATGGTGAACTCCGGCGCATCGTCGGCAATCAATCGATGACCGCGGGTGACCAGTTCCAGCGCCAGTTCGCTCTTGCCCGCACCCGCCTCGCCGGTAATAAGGACACCGATCGAATAGACCTCCAGGAACACGCCGTGCAATGTCGTCTGCGGCGCCAGCGCACGCGCAAGGTGGTATTGCAGATAGGTGAGCACGTCATGGCCACGCTTGCCGGTGCGCCATACCGGAATGTGGTTGCGGCGTGCCGCAGCGAGCAGATCAGCCGGCGGGACCAGCCCACGCGTCAGCACCAGCACGGCCGGCTGCAGCTTGACCATGCGCTGGATGGTCACCCGGCGTGTCGTCGCCGGCAGACCGTCGAGAAACGCGAGTTCCTCGGAACCCAGGATCTGGATCTTGTTCGGGTGAATCAGATTCAGGTAGCCGATCAGCGATGGGCGCCGCTGGCGCCCTTCGGCGATCTCGATGCGCCGCTCGCCACCCTCGTGGGTGCCTTCCCAGCTCAATTCGAGACGGGTTCGGACTTCGTCGAACAGCTCGTGAGCGGTCAGCGAGCGCGTCATCGGCTGGCTCCGTCGGCGCCGTCGAGATCAGACTTCGCTGAGCGCGAGCGTGCGCTGGCTCAATCGCTCGAACAATTGCTGTGCGCCGCCGGCGGCGCGCAGTTCGGCACATACCTCAGCCTGGCTGAAAAGTTCCGCGACTTGCGACAACAAGGCCAGATGCTGATCGGTGAAGTGGTCCGGCACCACCAGCGCCAGCACCAGGTCGACAGGCTCTCCATCCGCCGCATCGAAATCGATCGGATCCTTGATCCGAACGAAGGCGGCGGTCGGCGGAATGTCGCCGCCGACGCGCCCGTGCGGAATGGCGACACCCTGGCCGAGACCGGTGGATCCCAGGTGTTCGCGCGCGATCAGGGCCTCGAAGATGGCGCGTTCCACGCCGGCGCCGAGGTCGCCCGCCAGCAATCCAGCCAGCTTCTCCAGCAGACGCTTCTTGCTGCTGACATTGAGGTCGGCCGCGACGCGGTCGCGAGCCAGGATATCGATCAATTGCATGTTCGGCAGATCATCCGTTGAAATCGTCGACGATGGCGCCGCGATGCTCGCTGGCGCGCTCCTTGTGTTTGACCAACTGACGATCGAGCTTGTCGACCAAACCGTCGATGGCGGCGTACACGTCCTTGCCTTCAGCCTTGGCGAACAGCTTGCTGCCCCGCAGATTCACCGTCGCTTCCGCATATTGCGCCAGTTTTTCGGTGCCCAGGATCACGTGCACATCGATCACCTTTTCGAACGGCTCGACCAGTTTCTGAACTTTGGACCGCGAGTAATGCTTGAGAGAGTCGGTAAGGTCCAATTGGTGACCGGAGATGGTGAGGTTCATCGGTTGGCTCCTCTGCGGATTGGCAACACCGGCTGCGGTGCTGCGGATGCGTTACAACGGTCCGGCACAGCACTGCGACCGAACTCACTGCAGCGAGGTGGGCATATCCCATATCAGCCGGATCGCACACGTTCGTTGGATGAAGGAATGCGCATCGCCTCACGATACTTGGCGACCGTGCGCCGCGCCACCAGGATTCCGCGTCGCTTCAGCAGATCGGAGATGGCGCTGTCGGAAAGCGGCTTCTGCGCTGCCTCCTCGTCGATCAGCTTCTTGATCATGGCCTGGATTGCGGTACTCGAGGCCTCGCCGCCGTCGCGGGTGGCCACATGACTGGAGAAGAAGTACTTGAATTCGAAAGTACCGCGCGGCGAATGCAGATACTTGCGCGTGGTCACGCGACTGACCGTCGACTCATGCATCCCGATCTCCTCGGCCACCTCGCGCAGCACCAGCGGACGCATTTCCTCAGGACCCCGATCGAAAAACCGCTCCTGGCGCTCGACAATGACACGCGCCACCTTGAGCACTGTCTGGTCGCGTTGTTCCAGGCTCTTCAGCAACCAGCGCGCTTCCTGCAGCTGGCCCTTGAGCGCCGTACCCTCGTCGCGGCCACAACGTCGCAGCAGACTGGCGTAGTGGTCGTTGACCCTGAGTTTCGGCGCTGCAGCCGGATTCAGGCTGACATCCCAGCGCCCGTGGCGCCGATGGACATAAACATCAGGAACCACGTGTTCAGTCGCCACTGCCGAAAAGCGCGCGCCGGGTTTCGGCGACAACCTGCGGATCAACGCGATCGCAGCGTCGAGTTCGGCATCGGAAACCGCCAGTTCGCGCGCCAGTCGGGTCCGGTCGTGGCGAGCAAGGAACTCGAGATGGGTGGTCACGATGCGCAAGGCCAGCGCTTGCGCTTCGGCGTGCTCGTACTGGTGCAACTGAACGGTCAGGCACTCGCGCAAGTCGCGGCTGGCCACGCCCACCGGCTCAAGCTGTTGCACGAAATGGCGCACCGCCGCCACCTCATCGACGCCGACGCGATGCTCCCACGCCACCGCATCGATGATCGCCTCATCGGACTCGGTCAGGTAACCATCGTCATCGAGCGCCTCGACGATGGCATGGGCGATCGCCCGATCGCGCGCGCTCAATTGCGACAGGTGCAGTTGCCACAACAGGTGGTCGGTGAGATCGGGCACCTCGGCGAATCGCGAGTCCCCAGCGTCATCATCCTCGTTGTTGCCGTCGCCCTGTCGGCCGGCCGCATAGTCCGGCAAGTCGAAATCGGCGTCGCGCCAGTCCTCGTCTGCCGCTGGCTCCGAGTCGCGCTCGGGTTCGCTGGTTGCGGCCGCTTCTGCTTCGGCGTCGGATGCAGCGTTCTGGTCGTCGCTGGGCTGGGCGTCGTCCCATTCCAGCATCGGATTGGTCTCGATCGCCAACGACAATTCGCTCTGCAACTCCAGCGTCGACAAGGTCAGCAGGCGGATCGCCTGCTTGAGTTGCGGCGTCAGCGTGAGTTGCTGACCGACACGTAATTGGAGGCTCGGCTTCATGACTATAGTCTGCGTGCCGACGCCGGCCGATGCCAGTGCGATCGGTCAAACAATGTAGCCATCGGGCCTGCTACTTTGGGCGCGTATGCCGCGAAAACGACATGGCGCCCGCAGGCGCCATGTCGGCTGTGGAACCGGGCCAGCCCTCAAGGCCGCAGCGCAAGCTCCGGGTCTTCTTTCCTGACCACCTGCAGATCGGACTTCGACACACCGAGCCAGAGCAGGATCGGATTGCAGAAAAAGATCGAGGACAGCGTGCCGATGGTGATTCCGAAGATCACCGTGATGGCGAAGCCTTCCACCGCCGGGCCACCGAGGAAATACAGCGAGAACAACGCAAAGAAGGTGGTGATGCCGGTGATGATGGTGCGCGACAAGGTATTGTTGATCGCCTTGTTGATGGTGTCCTCGGGCCCGAGCTTGCGCGCGCTGCGGAAGATTTCGCGGACGCGGTCGAACACCACCACCTTGTCGTTGATCGAGTAGCCGGCCACCGTCAACAGACCCGCAAGCACGGTCAGATCGAAGTTGAGTCCGAGCAAACAGACGAAGCCGAGCGCGATGATCACGTCGTGCGCCTCACCGGCGATCGCCGCAATGCCGAAGCGCCACTCGAAACGCATGGCGACGTACAGCATGATGGTCAGGATCACGAACACCACCGCGATGACGCCGTCTTCGGCGAGTTCCTTGCCGACCTGCGGCCCGACGAACTCGCTGCGCTTGATGATGGCGTCGAGTCCAGCCGCGTTCAGCGCCTTGCCCACGGACTCGGCAACTTCACGCTGCCGCTCGATGCCCTGTTCGCCCTTGACCATCGGCGGCAGACGCATTGCCGCCTCGCGTGCGCCGCCGATGCTCTGCACGGTGAAGTTTTCGAATCCGGCGCTGTCCAGCGCAGATCGTACCTGCTCGATCTCCACCGGCTGTTTGAACTCGGCCTCGACCAGCGTGCCACCGGTGAAGTCGAGCGCCAGGTTGAGCCCGCGGGTTGCCAGCAGAACCAGCGACAGCACGATCAGGCAGATGGAAACCGCGACCGATACCTTGCGCCAGCGCATGAACGGGATGTTGGAGTGCGGATTGAATAGTTCCATGACTTGCTCCTTGGTCTATCCCGGTCTCAAACCGAGATCGACTGCACTTTGCGCTGCCGACCGTAAACCATCGCCATGATCAACTGGGTCACGGTGACGGCGCTGAACATCGAGGTCAGGATGCCGGTGAACATGGTCACCGCGAATCCCTTCACCGGACCCGAGCCGAACGCGAACATCGCGATAGCGGCAAACAGCGTGGTCAGATTGGCGTCGAGAATGGTGCCCCAGGCTTTTTCGTAACCGGCCTTGAGGGCGTTCATCGGCGAATTGCCGGAGCGCACTTCCTCGCGGATGCGCTCGGCGATCAGCACATTGGCGTCCACCGCCATACCCAGGGTCAGCACGATACCGGCGATGCCGGGCATCGTCAGCGTGGCGCCGAGTGCGCTCAAGATGGCGAACAGCAGCAGCAGGTTGACGCACAGACCAACCACCGCCACCAAGCCCACCACCCGATAGTAGAAGATCACGAAGATCACGATCAGCAGGAAGCCGATCAGCGTGGCTTCGAGGCCGCGTTCGATGTTGTCCTGGCCGAGACTGGGACCAATCACGCGCTCTTCGATGATGTCGACCGGCACCGCCAGCGATCCGGCACGCAGCAACAGCGCGAGATCACGTGCGTAATTGGAGCTTTCGAGGCCAGTGGTCTGGAAGTTGGTGCTGAACACGCCACGGATCGATGCGACGCTGATGACCGTCTGCGTTTCCTTGAAGCTGCGTACTTCCTCGCCGTTGATGGTGCGGAACTCCGGCACGCGCTCGATGTAGACGACCGCCATGGGGCGGCCGACATTCTCGCTGGTGAAGTCGAGCATGCGGCGCCCACCTGCCGAGTCGAGGCGCACCGCCACCATCGGCGTGGCCGTCTGCTGGTCGTAGCCGCTGGTCGCGTCGACCAACTGGTCTCCGGTGGCGATCACGTCCTTCTTCAGCAGTATCGGTGTGCCCTGCTGGTCGTAGTACAACCTGGAATCCGGCGGAATCCGGCCGCTCTGCGCCGCTTCCGCGGCATTGGCGCTGTCGTTCACCGCCCGATACTCCAGCGTGGCCGTCGCGCCGAGGATCTTCTTCGCCGTTGCGGTGTCCTGCACGCCGGGCAACTGCACCACGATGCGCGTCTGACCCTGCTGCGCGATCACCGGCTCGGCCACGCCGAGTTCGCTGACGCGGTTACGCAAGGTGGTGATGTTCTGATCGATGGTGTGCTTCTGCGCGGCGACGATCATCTCCGGCTTGATCTTCGCGAACAGCGCCGTGCCGTCGCCCGGCTCGACCAGTTCGACCGTCAGATCCGGCGCCTGCTCGGCGAGCTCGGCCACCGCGCGCGTGCGGTCCTCAGCCGACAGCAGTTGCACCGTCAGGCCGTCGCGGGCACGGGAAACCGATCGGTAGGCGATCTTCTCGGCGCGCAGGATCTGGTAGATGTCGTTGACATAACGATCCTCCAGCTTGACGCGCGCGGCCTCCTGATCGACTTCCATCAGAAAGTGCACGCCGCCTTGCAGATCCAGGCCCAGGGTCATCGGGCGGCCGCCGATCGACTGCAGCCAACCCGGCACCGTGGTCGCAAGGTTCAAGGCAACCGTGTACTTGTCCTTGAGCTCGTCGCGCAGCAGATCCGCGGCCTTGAGCTGCAGGTCGGCGTCGGCGAAACGGACCATCAAGCGCTCTTCGCTGCGCTCCAGCCCGAAATAGGCGAGTTCCTTGCCCTTCAACGCACCTTCGACGCGCCCCTGGAGGACATCGTCGATGCTCGATCCGCGATTGGCAGAAATCTGAATCGCCGGTTGTTCCGGGAAAGCGTTCGGCAGCGCGTACAAAGCCGCCAGAATCACCAGCACGGCCACCAGGCCGAGCTTCCATTTGGGTAAATCAAACATCAATCACCTCGGTCGAGGCTACTGGAGCAGACGGATGGGAGGAACCTGGCGCGTCAAGCGGGCTTGTAGGTACCCTTCGGAAGCACCGCGCCGAGCGCGTGCTTCTGCACCTTGATGCGGACGCCCTGGGCGATTTCCAAGGTCACGAAGCTGTCGCTGACTTCTTCGACGCGTCCGAGCAATCCGCCCGAAGTGACGATTTCGTCGCCACGCGCCAGCGCATCGACCATTTTCTTGTGCTCGGCGACGCGCTTCTGCTGTGGGCGGATCAACAGGAAATAGAAGATCGCGAAGAACACCACCAACATGATCAGGCTCGGCCACATGCTGGGTTGCTGCCCGGCAGCCTGGGCGTAAGCGGGGGAAATCAGGAAATCCATGGATTCGACTCGTAAACGATGACAGGGCGCGACAGGAATCGCGAATCAGCCGCCAAGTATGCCACAGGGATCACTGGGCACGGCAGGCTTCAATTTGCGGCATGGCTCCATTCCCCGGCGAACACGCTGCCGTCAACTGCGGCATGACGCCGGCAGGTAGCGCTCCGGCACGTCGGTCGTCGCGGCGTCCTCGCTCATTTCGACCAACAGGTCGTCGGCGCCATTGGCCGCATGGCCGCAGAGCCAGGTGATGGCCCCCTCGCCTTGTTGCGCCGGCAGCAGATACAGGTAGGTGCCGGCCAGTCCGCTGCCTGCGCTGTCGTTGAACCGCACGATGACCGCGCCGTTGTCCAGATCCACCTCGGCCTTCCCGCTTGCCGTGGTCAGCGGCAGTTCCATCCCCAACGATTCGGCGTCGGTCGGCAATTCGGCCTGATCGGCGTAGTAGTCGGCGATCGCCACCTTCAACGCAGCGGTCTCGATCATGGCGCTGGCGACTTCGGCGCGCAGCGTGTAGTCCTGATAGGCCGGGATGGCGATGGCGGCCAGTATGCCGCCGACGGCGACCACGGTCAGGCCATCGCTGCCGCCGATCCATTCCATCGGGTGCTGCGCGTAATTGAGTTCGAGGTGCAGGCGTGTCGGCGTCACATGCAGGCTGGCGCCGAGCGCGGATTCATCCGGCAACGTCAGTTGACGCGCGGTTGGCAACGGCATCAGGTCGACCTCGACGCCGCCGAGGTCGGCGATGCTGGCCAGCGCGCCGAGCCAAGCGTGGTACGTGCGCCGAGCGGCGTCGTTGACCACCGCAGCGCCGCCGAGCATTGCGGTCGGATCGCCCCCTGCAGCGCGCATGAACTCGTCCAGCGGTTGATCCGCGCCCAATGCCAGCCGGTCCATCAACGGTTGCGGAACACCGGCCACGATCAGCCAGCCGTCCTGTTCGATCCAGTACAGGTGGCTGCCGGCACGCGCGTAGATCTGCGCGGCGACGACGTCGTCCAGCTTTTCCGCATCCTTGCCAATGGTGCGGCCGATTTCGAGCATGCTCGGCAAACGCAGGTGGTGGATCTTCTGACCCTCGTGCTCGCTGACACTGTGTTTGGACTTGAACTTTTCGCCGAGCGTGGACAGCAGACGCTCCAGCGCAGCGCTGTCGCGAATGCGGATCGCCATGAACTCGCCGGCGTCGTCGGAAAATGCCGCCAGGTCCGGACCGAAGGCCGCAAACACGTCGGTGATCTGCAGACCGCTGATCTCGGACAGTTTGGCGTCGACCTCGTTCCAGCCCTTGGCGAGATCCTCGTCCTGCTTGATCGCAGCGGCGATGCGGGCGATGTCGTCGCTGGTGAACCAGCTTGCGCTGAGCAGCATGCGCGTGCGCCCCGAAGCCTTCAGATCGAGCTTGCGCGGCGACTGCGGCAGATAGTTTGCCCATGCCGCGCCACTGATTTCCGCGCGCAGTCCGAGTCGTCCGTGGCCATCGACGCTGCCCCAACCCAGCGCGATGCGTTTGGTCTGCTCCAGCACCTTGCGCGCTGCTTCGTCGGCGACGCCGGCACTCAGGATCGGACGCAGCGCTTCGACATCGGCCCAGATCGCCAGGCCGGCCCCGTGCGCGTCGATCTCGCGCTCCAGCGCCAGTTCTGCGCGCGGCTCGACCTTGGCTTCGGCGAAGCCCTTGCGCAGTGATTTCAGCGAGTCGAGGTTGGCGTACATTCCGACCAACGCCGAAAGCCGCTTTTCCGCCGCGTCGAAATGCACAAATGCCGGTGCGCCCGCGTCCGCCAACGAGGCGTACCCATCGGCATCAAAAGTCAGCGGCGTGCCGCCCATGGCTTCGCCAAGCACCTTGCCGAGCGTTGCCGCGTCGGCATAGTCGAGGCTCAGCGTCGCGTAGACGTTCGCCGCCGGGGATGCGATGCGGCCAGTCGCCACCACGGCGATCTCGACCGGCGATCCGAGGCGGTAAAGCAGTCCGGCGAGCGGCACGGCCGCCTCTCCTGACAGCGGGTCCTTGCCCAGATCAGTGCGCATGCGAGTCACGGCATCGACATATGCCTGACTTTGAAACATGCGGTCGTTGCGCTTGCCGGCCGGACCCAGCGCGCTGCGCCAGGGACTGGGCAGGCGCGCGTAGACAATGGCATCGGCCGGCAACCGATCGCGCAGCCAGGGCCCGGCGCCAAACGCAGTCGATTGTGCCGACTCGCTGGCCAACGGTACTGAGGTTTCCTGCCCGGCATCGCGCCCACAGGCGAACAGCGATAGCGCAAGCATCATCACAGCGAACGGGCGACGCAAGGTCATGGGCGATTCACGATTGGTCAATCATCGAATGATGGCTGAGTGGAACTCGAACTGCACGCCCCCAGACCGAAAGCGGCCGCGCCGGCGCGCGGCCCTCCAAAAGCATTCGAGCCTCGCGCTGAGCTTGCGAGCCGCGCGCTTCTGGAGGGCGCCGCGCCTGCGGCGCCGCTGTTGCTGGTCGATGGCCCTTCGCGGCCTCCGCCCAGCCATTTTCACAACCCTGAACGGGCGCTCACGAGACCGTAATCACCCTCTGCTATCCTCCGGCGGCTGTGGTCGCCTGCACGGGCGGCGTTGCAGAACAGCCCTTCCGGATCGCGCTGATACCGACCAGAATCATGAAGCACACGATCAGCCTCGGCCTTTCGCTCGGCGTCCTCTGGTGGGTGCTGTCGGGCTTTGCCAAGCCACTGTTGCTGGCCTTGGGCGTGTTCAGCGTGCTCTTCACGCTGTGGCTGGCGCGGCGCATGGACGCGATCGATCATGAGAGCCATCCGATCCACATGTCGTTCGGTTTGTTGCGCTTCTGGGCGCGCCTGGTGGTGGAGATCGTGATTTCCAACCTGCAGGTGCTCGGTGCCATCCTGTCGCCGCGCGCGGATGCCATCCAGCCGCACTTCCTGCGTGTTCGCATGCGCCAGACCAGCGACCTCGGGAAAGTCATCCTGGCCAATTCGATCACCCTGACGCCGGGTACCGTCAGCATCGCCCTGACTGGCGACGAATTGCTGGTGCACGCGCTGACCCAGGCGTCCGGCCAGGCTGTACGCGACGGCCAGCTGGATTTGCTGGTGCCCAGCGATGTCGAGGAGGTGCAGCCATGATTCTGGAGACTGCCGGCGTGGCCATTCTGGTGGCGATGGGCGCCGCGCTCGCGCGCACCTTGCTGGGGCCCACGGTTTACGACCGCATCCTCGCCGTCAACAGTTTCGGCACCAAGACCGTGCTGTTGATCGCCCTGCTCGGCGCCTTCGCCGGGCGAGCCGACTACCTGGATATTGCGCTGCTCTACGCATTGATCAACTTCATTGCGATGGTGGCGATGATGAATTACAGCCGCAACAGCAAATTGTCGCGCGACGACGAGGCGCAATCGTGAGCATTTCGCACGCACTGGCGGTGCTGCTGCTGTCGCTCGGGTCAGGTCTGCTGATCGTTGCTGGCATCGGCCTGCTGCGCTTCCCGCATTTCTACACGCGGCTGCATGCGGCCGGCGTCATCGACACGCTCGCGGCGGGCCTGTTTCTCGCTGGGCTGGCCTGGTGGTTCGGACCAACGCTGGGCTCGGTCAAGCTGCTGCTGATCTTCGTGTTCCTGCTGTTCACCAGCCCGACCGCGTGTCACGCACTGGCCGCCACCGCGTGGGCCAGCGGACTGCGCGAACCGGCACAGAACAAGGAATAGCTGCCATCGCCTCGCTGCTCATCATTCTGCTGCTGGCCTTCATGCTGATCACCGCGATCTTCGTCGCGCTGAGCCGCGATCTGATGGCCGTGGTCATGGTCTTCGGTGCCTATAGCCTGCTGTCGGCTGGCATGTTCATGGTAATGGACGCACCCGATGTGGCTTTCACCGAAGCCGCTGTCGGCGCCGGCGTGTCGACCTTGCTGATGTTGATGGCACTCAGCAAGACCGGCCGTTTCGAGCGTCGTGTCGAACGCCAGTGGCTGCCTTTGAGCCTGACCCTGGTCACCACGGCTGTACTGGTCTACGGCACGCTCGACATGCCGAAAGTCGGGCACCCGGAGAATCCGGTGCATCAGCATGTGGTGCCGCGCTATCTGGAGGAATCGGGCAAGGAGATCGGCATTCCCAATGTGGTGACCAGCGTGCTCGCCAGTTATCGCGGCTTCGACACTTTCGGCGAGGTGGTCGTGGTGTTCACCGCCGGGCTGGGCGTGTTTCTGCTGATCGGCGGCATCCGCCGCAAGGAGAATCGCTGATGCACGATTCGCTGATCCTGCGGGTGGTCGCCAAGTTCCTGATTCCGGTGATCGTGCTGTTCGGCCTGTACGTAGTGTTCCACGGCAAGCTCGGGCCCGGCGGCGCGTTCCAGGCGGGCGTCATCCTGGCGTCGGCGTTGATCGTGCACATGCTGGTGTTCGGACCGGACGAGACCCGCCGCGTGGCGCCGGTTGCGGTGCTGCGCGGGTTGGCCGCCGTCGGCGTGCTGCTGTACGGGGGAACCGGGCTGATCAGCCTCGCGCTCGGCGCCAATTACCTCGACTACAACCCGATCGGCAGCACCCCAGTCTCGGGACAGTACTTCGGCATCCTGCTGGTCGAGATCGGTGTCTGCATCACGGTCGCGTCGACGATGGCGCTGCTGGCGCTGCTGTTCGCCGAAAGGGTTCGAACGTGATCCCGGAACTCGCCCTCTACAACTACTGGATCGTCATCGCACTGATGATGGTCGGCTTGTATACCGTGATTTCGCGCGGCAACCTGGTCAAGAAACTGGTCGGGCTGAACATTTTCCAGACTGCGGTGTTCTTCCTCTACATCAGTTTGGGTTTCGTGCTCGAAGGCGCCGCGCCGATCCTGACCGAGGGCGTGGAGGTCTACTCCAATCCGCTGCCGCATGTGTTGATCCTCACCGCGATCGTGGTCGGCGTAGCCACCACCGCGCTTGGGCTCGCGCTGGTGCTGCGCATCAAGGAAGCCTACGGCACGGTCGACGAAGACCAACTGCAGCGCATGGACAACGAGGCGTGATGAGCGTCCATCTGCAGGTCCTGATCGTCGTCATTCCATTGCTGGCAGCGCCGCTGCTCGTGCTGCTGCGTGGCGCCACCGCGCCGTGGGCGCTGGCGACGGCGGTCAGCTGGAGCGTGTTGGCGATCGCGCTGTGGCTGGTGGCCGAGGTTCAGGTGCATGGCCAGCTCAGTTACGCGCTGGGTGGCTGGGCGGCGCCGTGGGGCATCGAATATCGCCTGGATGCCGCCAATGCCATGGTGCAACTGTTGGTGGCGATGGTGGCCGCGGTGGTCCTGCCCTATGCCCGCCTGAGCGCGGGCCGCGAAGTCGACCCCGAGCAGCAGCCGGGCATGTATGCCGCCATGATGCTGCTGCTCGCGGGGCTGCTCGGCATCAGCGCCACCGGCGACGCCTTCAACGTGTTCGTGTTTCTCGAGATTTCGTCGCTGTCCACCTACACGTTGATTGCGCTCGGTCGCGACCGCCGCGCGCTGACCAGTGCGTTCCGCTACCTGATCATGGGCACCATCGGCGCCACTTTCTTTCTGATCGGGGTTGGCCTGTTGTATGCGCTTACCGGCACGCTGAACATGGCCGATCTGGCCGAACGCCTGCCGGCGGTGGCGAGCACGCGCACCGCGCACACCGCGGCGGCCTTCCTGGTGGTCGGCATCTGCCTCAAGCTGGCGCTGTTTCCGCTGCATCTGTGGCTGCCCAACGCCTACACCTACGCGCCTTCGGCGGTCACCGCGCTGGTGGCCGCAACCGCGACCAAGGTGGCGGCCTATGTGCTGATCCGCTTCCTCTACACCATCTTCGGCATTCACTTCTCCTTCGGCGAGTTGCCGCTGTCGCAGATCCTGATGGTGCTCGCGGTGATCGGCATGCTGGTGGCCTCGGCGGTGGCGATCCGCCAGCCCGACGCCAAACGCCTGCTCGCCTATTCCAGCATCGCCCAGGTTGGCTACATCACGCTCGGGCTGGCGTTGGGATCGGTGCTCGGTCTGACCGCAGCTCTGCTGCACATGTTCAACCATGCGCTGATGAAGGGCGCGCTGTTCATGGCGCTCGGCTGCATCGCCTGGCGCGTGGGCAGCACCCGTGTCGATCAACTCAAGGGACTGGGGCGCGACATGCCGTGGACCATGGCGGCGTTCGTTGTCGGCGGCCTCAGCCTGATCGGCGTGCCGCTGACGGTCGGTTTCATCAGCAAGTGGTACCTGATACTGGCGGCGCTGGAACAGGGCTGGTGGGTGCTGATCGCGGCGATTGTGATCAGTTCGCTGATGGCGGTGGTGTACATCTGGCGCATCGTCGAGATCGCCTGGTTCCAGCAAAGCGAATCGCGCGACCACACGCGCGAAGTACCACTCGGCCTGTTGCTGCCGACCTGGCTGCTGGCGCTGGCGAATCTGTGGTTCGGCATCGACACCCGCCTGACCATCGGCATCGCCGACCAGGCCGCGCGCGCGTTGATCGGAAGCGCACCATGAGCGCCGGCGACGCGCTGCAATGGATGTTGCTGATTCCGCTGCTGGGCGCCGTCGGCATCGTGCTGTGCGATCGTTTCCCGAATCTGCGCGAGAGCGTCACGCTGATCACGGCGGTCAGTCTTTTCATCTGCGCCATCGGCGTACTCGGCGACGTGCAGGCCGGCAACACGCCGCTGCTGCGCCTGGCCGAACCGCTGCCAGGCATCGTGCTCGGGCTGCGCGCCGAGCCACTCGGCATCCTGTTCGCGCTGCTCGCCAGCGGTCTGTGGATCGTCACCTCGGTGTATTCGATCGGCTACATGCGCGCCAAGCGCGAGCAGCACCAGACGCGCTTTTATGTGTGCTTCGCGATCGCGCTGACCGGCGCCATGGGCGTCGCACTGGCCAGCAACCTGGTCACCCTGTTCGTGTTCTACGAAGTGCTGACGCTGTCGACCTACCCCTTGGTATCGCACGCCGGCAATCGCAACGCGGTGCAAGGCGCACGGATTTACCTCGGCATCCTGCTGGCGACTTCGATCGGCCTGCTGCTGCCGGCGATCGTCTGGACCTGGCATCTGGCCGGCAGCGTCGACTTCGTCGAGGGCGGCATCCTCGCCGGCAAGGTCGGTCCGGTCGAGGCGGCGCTGCTGCTGGCGATGTTCGTGCTCGGCGTCGGCAAGGCGGCGGTGATGCCTGTGCATCGCTGGCTACCGGCGGCAATGGTCGCGCCGACGCCGGTGTCCGCGTTGCTGCACGCGGTCGCCGTGGTCAAGGCCGGCGTGTTCACGCTGACCAAGGTGGTCATCTACATCTTCGGCACCGAGTTCCTCGCCAGCATCCCGGCCGAACGCCTGCTGGTTTACCTGACTGGCTTCACCATCATCGCGGCGTCGGTGGTCGCGCTGCGGCAGGACAACTTCAAGCGCATGCTGGCGTACTCCACCATCGGCCAACTGTCCTACATCGTGATGGCGGCGCTGGTGCTGACGCCGTTTGCCGAAATCGGCGCAGCGCTGCACATCGTTGCCCATGCCTTCGGCAAGATCACCCTGTTCTTCGTGGCCGGCGCCGTTTATGTCGCCGCCGGAAAGACCCAGTTGTCGCAGCTCGACGGCATCGGCCGGCGTATGCCCTGGACCATGGCCGCATTCACCATCGGTGCGCTGAGCATGGTCGGCGTGCCACCGACGGCGGGCTTCGTGTCCAAGTGGTACATGATCGCCGGCGCCTTCCAGAACGATCTCTACTTCGTGCTGGCGGTGCTGATCCTGTCGACCGCGCTGAACGCCGCATATTTCCTGCCGATCATCCAGCGCGCCTTTTTCCGCCCGGAGAGCGTGCCACCAAAAACCGAGCACGGCGAAGCCCCGTGGCCGATGGTTGCCGCGCTGGTGACCACGGCGACGCTGACCATCCTGTTCTTTGTCTTCAACGGGCCGGTGGTCGGCCTCGAAAAGGCCATCGTCAACCTGCCATGAGCGCACCCGATCAGCCTGCCAATGCACCCGCGACGCCCTGGCTCAGCCGGCCGGCGAACATACGCCGCCTGTGGTGGGCGTTCGCGGCGATCCTGCTCGCCAGCGTACTGGCGCAGGCGCTGGTGCACATGCATGCGTACTTCGATTTCGACGGCTGGTTCGGTTTCAACGCCGCGTTCGGATTCCTGAGCTGCGTCGGCATGGTGCTGTTCGCCAAGGCTCTGGGTTTCTTCCTCAAGCGTCGCGAGGACTATTACAGCGCCGCTGCCGAGGCCAAGGAGCGTCGCGACGATGCTTGAACTGGCTTTTCCGCCCGCCTTCATCCTGATTCTCGGCGCGCTGCTGATCGCGGTTGCGCGCCCCGGGATGCGCCCGGTCCTGGTGCTCGCTGCGCCGTTGCTGACGCTGTGGGCGATCTGGCAGTTGCCGGATGGCGTGCTGATGACGGTCGGCTTCCTCGGCTATCCGATCGAACTGGTCGAGGCCAGCCCGGTGCGGCGGCTGTTCGCGACCGCATTCGCGATCATGGCCTTCGCCGGCGGTCTGTTCGGCCTGCGTCAGGCGAAATGGCAGGAAACAGCGGCCAGCTACGCCTATGCGGCCGGCGCCGTCGGCGTCAGTTTTGCCGGCGACCTGATCACCTTCTTCCTGTTCTGGGAGTTCATGGCGCTGTTCTCCACGGTCGTCATCTGGTGCGGCGGAACCGACGCGGCGCGCCGCGCGGGCGTGCGTTATGCACTGATGCACCTGGTCGGCGGCGTGATCCTGAAGATCGGCATCGAAGGCGTGATGATCCACACCGGATCGATCGACGTGCGCCCGCTGGTGCTCGACAACTTCGACACCTGGGTAGTGCTGATCGGCGTGCTGATCAACGCCGCCGCGCCGCCGATCAGCGCGTGGCTGGCCGACGCCTATCCCGAGGGCAGCCCGTTCGGCAGCGTGTTCCTCACCGCGTTCACCACCAAGACCGCGGTGCTAGCGCTGATTCTGCTGTTTCCGGGCGCGCAGGTCCTGATCTGGATCGGCCTGTACATGGTGTTCTACGGGATCATCTACGCGCTGCTGGAAAACGACATGCGCCGGATCCTGGCGTATTCGATCGTCAACCAGGTCGGCTTCATGGTCTGCGCCGTCGGCATCGGCACGCAGATGGCGATCAACGGCGCCGCAGCGCACGCCTTCGCCCACATCATCTACAAGGCGCTGCTCATGATGAGCGCCGGCGCGGTGCTGTACCAGACCGGCAAGCGCAAGTGCACCGACCTCGGCGGCCTGTACCAGAGCATGCCGATCACCACCCTTTGCGGCATCGTCGGCGCGCTGGCGATCTCGGCATTCCCGTTCACCTCCGGATTCATCAGCAAGTCGATGATCAGCCAGGCCGCCGCCGACCAGCAGATGGTCTGGGTCTGGTATCTGCTGACCGCCGCCTCCGCCGGCGTGTTCCTGCACGCCGGCATCAAGTTCCCGTGGTTCGTGTTCTTCCAGAAGGACTCCGGACTGCGTCCCGCCGATCCACCGTGGAACATGCGTGCAGCGATGATCCTGTTCGCCGTCGCCTGCATCGCGATCGGCTGCTTCCCTGGCCTGCTCTACAGCCTGCTGCCCTACCCGGTCGATTACCAGCCATACACCGGCGAGCATCTGGTCAGCCAGTTCCAGTTGCTGCTGTTCGCCGGCCTCGCCTTCTTCGTCATGCTGCCGGCGATGCAACGCACGCTGACCATCAGCCTCGATCTGGACTGGACCTACCGCATGTTGCTGCCGCGCCTTGCGGGCTGGGTCGAGCGCATCTGGGTCGCGCTGATGGAATTGATCGACACTCGTTGGCAGCGCAGTGGCCGGCCTCTGGTCGAACGCCTGACGCGCTGGTCCGAGCCGGGAGGCGCACTCGCCCGCACGTCACCGATCGGCAGCATGGCGTTGTGGGTGACCGTGATCCTGGTGCTGGTCGTGGCACTCGCCCAGCGCGGGTGACCCGCCTTGTGTAGCGCGGAGCTTGCTCCGCTGCCTCTGCCTTCTGTAGAGCGGAGCTTGCTCCGCTGCCTTTTCCGCATGCCCAAGCCGAGCAAGCTCGGCTCTACAAAGGCCCGTCAGCCGTCGCTCCTGTTGAGCGGAGCTTGCTCCGCTGCGTTTGCCGTCGCTCCTGCTCCTGTAGAGCGGAGCTTGCTCTGCTGCCTTTTCCGCATGCCCAAGCCGAGCAAGCTCGGCTCTACAAAGGCACGTGGGCCGTTGCTCCTGTAGAGCGGAGCTTGCTCCGCTGCCTTTTCCGCATGCCCAAGTCGAGCAAGCTCGGCTCTACAGTAGCCCGTCAGCCGTCGCTGGTGTCGGCGACTCAATCGACCTCGAGCCCGTGAACCGTCAGCTTGTCGCCAAACTGCGCTCCGATACGTGCCGCAGTACCGGCGTTGAGTTCGAGCACGTAACGCGCGGGGGCCTGACTCGGATAACTTGGACAACGATCGCCGAGCGAACACGGTGGTGTGTCCAGACTCCAGCCAACCAGGGTCCAGTCCTGGTCGAAGTACAGGATATCCAGCGGAATCCTGGTGTTCTTCATCCAGAACGCCTGCGGTTCCTGGCGCTCGAACAGGAACAGCATGCCGGCATCCGCGTCCATGCGGTCACGATGCATCAAGCCGCGCGCACGTTCGGCATTGTCGTCGGCCACTTCGACGCGATAGACCTCGCCGCGCAACTCCACCGTCGGCGTCGCCGCCGAGCACGCCGCCGTGGTCAACACGATTCCGCCCACCCACAACAATTTGCGCATGACCCTGTCCATGATTGCCGCTTGCTGCGGATGTTAGCCGGCTGGCGAATCCGGCGCAGTGATGGCACGGATGACCCGGTAGGTCAGATTGATGCGTTCGCCGACTTCCGCATTCGTCTTCGGGACGGCATGCTGATACAGCCTTTGCGTGTCACCAGCCATCAGCAACAGGCTGCCGCAAGCCAGGTCGAGCGCGCAGCCGACGTTTGCGGCTGCACGTGCACGAAAACGCATCTTGCGTACTGCGCCCAGACTGATCGACGCGATCAACGGCTGCCGGCCGAGTTCTTGCTCGTCGTCGGCATGCCAGCCCATGCTGTCGCGTCCGTCGCGATAACGATTCACCAGCACGCTGTTGAAGCGCACGCCAAACTCGCGGTTGAGACGCTCGCGCAGTGCCGCCAGGGTTGCCGTCCAAGGCAGCGGCTTGTGCAGCACGCGCGAATAGCGATAACTCGCGCCGGGATCGCCAACCCATGCCGACAGCCTCGGCGCCGGCAGTTCGCGCCCGAACAGGCGCACCCGGTGCTGCGTGAACGGCACTTCCGCCAGCAATGCGGCAAGTGCTGAACTGGCAGCGGCCGGGTCGAGCCAATTCTCGTGATAGCTGACCTCGGCGCCCGGCAGTGCCAGAAACTGTGTAGCTGCCACCTACTCCTCGACGATCACCGCATCGCTGGCGTGATTGCCCACCGAAGCCATGCCGTTGTCGCAACTGTCATCGCCGGAGTACATCTGGCTTTGGCCGATGACCTGGTGGTTGCCGGCCTTGAGCACGAAATACGGCCTGCCATCGCTCGACGTGCGCTTCTCGAAGCGCGAAGCATCGGCCGCGTTCGCACGCACCGACTGGATGCCGTTCAGGCAGCCCTCGCGAGCCGAATAACCTTCGCTGGTGAGAATGGTCTGGCCATTGCTGGCCTTGAGCACGAACTGGAACTCGCCATTGCTGCGGCGACTGACGACGAACTTGCCTGCCATGGATGCTCTCCCTCTGATGGTGGGTGACGCATCGGAAGTCTGCCTCAGTCAAGAGCGGCGTGCGAGGTCCCGTCCACGCTTGCCTGGCATTCGCCAAGAACAGCCTCGATGCGTTCGCCCAATGCCATCAACTGCAGGTCGCTGCCGATCGGTCCCAGCAGTTGCAGGCCGAGCGGCAAGCCATCGACGCCAGGCCCCATCGGCAAGCTGAGCGCCGGGATTCCGGCAAAGTTGGCAAAGGCAGTCAGGTCCGCCTGGTTGGCAGGCACCGGCGAGCCGAGCGCAAATGCCGGCTGTGGCGTGGTCGGCGTCAGCAGTACATCGACCTCCGAAAACACCCGACGCGCCTTCAGGATTGCCCCGTCGAGCAACCACGACGCGGCAGCGCCGTCGATCGCCGAGCGCGTGCCGGCGTAGGCGAGCAGCGCCTTCAACTGCGGGGAAAACTGTTGCGGGTGCGCGGCCAGATCGGGCGCGTGCACCAGGTTCATTTCCGCCTCGCACAACAACAGGCCGGCACGCCGCAAGCGACCGAAATCGACATCGCCGAAATCGATCGGACGAAGCCTGGGCAGCAGCGGCGACAATCGACTGAGCGCGCGTTCGAAAGCGGCGGCCACATCGGCTTCGACGCCGTGCGCGGCGAGGTTGGCGAGAACGCCGATGCGCAAGCGCTCGGGCCGACGCTCGATGTGCGCCAGCGGCACGCTGCGCGAATGCGCGTCGAAGGCATCGACGCCGGAGACCTGCTGGAATACGGCGGACAGATCGGTGACCGTGCGCGCCATCGGCCCTACCGTGTCCAGCCGCCGTGAGGCGGTCACCAACCCACGTTGCGAGACACGACCGTTGCTGGGCTTCAGGCCAACCACGCCGCAGTACGCGGCTGGAATGCGGACCGAACCCATGCTGTCGCTGCCGAGACTGAGCGCGCACAAATGCGCGGCCAGTGCCGCAGCGGAACCGGAACTGGAGCCGCCGCTGCTGTAGCCGTGGCGACGCGGATTCTGGCACGGCCCGTACCATGGATTGTCGCTGTCGGCGCCGAGCGCCGCCTCGGGCAGGTTGAGCTTGCCGAGGATCACCGCTCCGGCGCGCCGCAGCCTGGTGACGCAATAGGCATCGTCCAGTGCAATCCGATCCCGCCGGGCTTGCATTCCGGCGGTCAGTGGCATTCCGGCCACCGCGATATTGTCCTTGATGCCGAACGGAATGCCGTCGAGCGGGTGATGCGCCCTGCCCTTCGCACGGCGCTCGTCGCTGGCGCGCGACTGCGCCAGTGCACCTTCGGCATCGACATGCAGATACGCATTGACGCCTGGGTTGTCGCGTTCGATGCGTGCCAGATAGGCGCCGCACAGTTCCACCGCACTGCACTGCCCGGCTGCCAGCGCCGCAGCCGCCTGCGCCGCACTCAGCAAGGTCAGATCGCCGGGGAGGCCGGTCCCGCTCACTGCGCCGGCAACAGATGCTGGTCGAGAAACTGCACCACGGCATCAGTCATGCGGTCGAGGTTGGACTTCTTGCGGAATCCGTGCCCTTCATCCAGCGCCAGCAGATACCAGGCGTCGCGACCGTTGGCGCGTACCGCTTGAACGATCTGTTCCGCCTCGCTGCGTGGAACCCGGGGATCGTTGGCGCCCTGGATCACGAACAACGGTTTGCGGATCTTCTCGACCTGGGTCAAAGGCGAGATTCCGTGCAAGAACTCGCGCATTTCCGGGTCGCGTTCGTCCCCATATTCGGGTCGGCGCAAATCCACTCGATAAGGGTTGGTATTCTGCAGGAAGCTCACGAAGTTGCTGATGCCGACGATGTTCACCCCGGCGCGCAGTTGATCGGCGTAGTGCACCATCGATGCCAGCACCATGTAGCCGCCATAACTGCCACCGTAAACCCCGATGCGACGGGTATCGTACTGCGGCTGGGTGCCGAGATAACCGATCAGCGCACCGATGTCCTTGACGGCATCCTCGCGCTTGCGGCCGTTGTCCAGCGCCATGTAGGTCTTGCCGTAGCCGCTCGAACCGCGCACGTTCGGAACCACCACGGCGACGCCCCGTTCTCGCACCAGGAACTGGATGAACTCGTTGAAGGCCGGTCGCGCCTGCGCCTCCGGGCCACCGTGGATCATGATCAGCACCGGAAATGGACCGCTGCCAGGCGGCGTGTAGACGAAGGCGGGAATCTGCCGCGGCAGGTTCAGCATCGCCGGGTCGTTGTCGAAGCTGCCAAAGCGGATGGTCTTCGGCGTGATGAAGCCGTTCGCGTCCATCCCGCCGGTCTCGCCCTGGGTCCAGCGCGTCAGCAAACCCGAATTCAGCGACCGCGAGAACACATCCCCGGGAATCTGCGCGCCGCTGACGTCAAAGGCGATTTCGGTTCCGGCATGGTTGAAGCGCGGCGAGCGCGCGACGCCCTGATCGAACTTGATCGAGCTGACTTCCTTCATCGAGTCCTGGCGGTCGAGCACACTGATCTCGCTGCTGCCGTCGACATTGCGCATCAGGGCCAGATGCCGGCCATCGATGCTGAGGTCCATGGCATCGACTTCCCACGCCTGGGGCGCGTGCAGCGGCGCAACCACTCCGGTCTGCAGATCGAATCGCACCACATCGACGAACTCGCCGAGCGCGTCGGTGGCCACCAGCAGGTGGCGGCCGTCGTTATCGAAGCGGGCGTCGGCTTCCAGGCTCGGTTCGCGCCCGATCTCGACGCGAGTCAGCGCGCCGCTGGCCAGATCGAGCACATGCAAACGCGCATCGACTCGCGAGATGCGCCGCTCCTGCACCAGCAACTTGCTCGCGTCCGGCGAGAAGTCCAGCGGCTTCCAGCTGCCCCCCTGTTCGAAGGCGATGCGATGCGGCTGGTCATCGTCAAGGTTGCCGATCCAGACATCGGTGTCGCGCCCGTTGCGGCGCGTGCTGGAATAGGCGAACTGCTTGCCGTCGCGAGCGAACACCAGATCCAGGTTGCGCGACTGGCCATCGCTCAGCAGGCGCGAGCGGCCACTGCTGAAATCGATGAAATGCAACTGGTAGTACTCGTCGCCGCCGCGATCCTTGACAAAGATGGCGCCGTTGACATCGCGACTCGGGCTGACCCAGGCCTGCAGGATTGGCTCGGCGTAGAAGGTCAGCTGGGTGCGCATGCCGCTCGGCTGCGTCACCTTGGCGAGTTGCGGCACGTCGCCGAAACGCAGCGACACCAGCACACCGGAATCGTCCGCCAGCCAGCCGTGGAAGATCGCCGGGCGCATGTTGCGATACGGACGCAGGGCCTCGCCGAGCGCGTCGGAAGCCGCGGGCACGCCGTCGGCGATCAGCTGACCCTGCGCCACGACGGGCGCTGGCGCCGGCGCCGGGTCTGCAGGTCGGGTGGTGGTCGCGCATCCATGCAGACCCGCCCACAGTCCAGCCCACCACAGCAACTGCTTGAAGTTCATCTGTTCGAATCCAGCCGACAAGTGCGGGGTCCAGTATAGGCGGCGTGCTCGACATCAGGCGTAGCTGCCGGCCCGCGGACCAGACATGTCGTATGTTGTTGATTATTGATCCGCTCACCTGAGATCACGAGCAGAGTTCGCGATCCGAGGTCGCTGCCACGCGCCGTCGAGGCGCAGCGCTACGCCGCGTCGCCTTTGCAGCTCAATCATGTTCGAGTCGCTACAATCGGCCCCCTGCCCTTTCTCCCCTCACGAGCATCCGCCCATGGACTTCCAGTTCACCGAAGAGCAGTTGATGATCCAGGACATCGCCCGGCGCATTGCCGCCGAGCGCATCGCGCCGATCGCCGCCGAGTGCGACCGCACCGGCGAATTTCCGATGGAAACGATCAAGGTCCTCGGCGAGAACGGCCTGATGGGCATCGAGGTGCCCGCCGAATACGGCGGCGCCGGCATGGATTCGATCGCCTACGCGCTGGCCATGATCGAGATCGCGGCCGCCGACTGCGCGCACTCGACCATCATGAGCGTCAACAACACGCTCTACTGCAACGGGCTGTTGAAGTACGGCTCGGAAGCGCAGAAGCATCGCTACGTGACGCCGATCGCGACCGGCCAGGCGATTGGCGCGTTTGCGCTGACCGAGCCGCAATCCGGATCCGATGCCGCGTCGATGCGCATCCGCGCGGTACCCTCGGCCGATGGCAGTTATTACACGGTGAACGGCAAGAAGAGCTGGATCACCTCAGGGCCGGTCGCCAAGTACATCATGCTGTTCGCAATGACCGATCCGACGCGCGGCGCCAAGGGCATCAGCGCCTTCATCGTCGACACCGAGCGCGAGGGTTTCCACCGTGGCAAGACCGAGCCCAAACTCGGCATTCGCGCCTCCGCAACCTGCGAGATCGAGTTCACCGATTACCGGATTCCCGCCGAAGATCGCATTTCCCGCGAGGGCGACGGGTTCAAGATCTCGATGGGCGTGCTCGACGCTGGTCGCATCGGCATCGCCTCGCAGGCCGTTGGCCTCGCGCGCGCCGCCTATGACGCCAGCATCATCTATTCGCGCGATCGCAAGGCCTTCGGCCATTCGATCGGCTCGTTCCAGATGATCCAGTCGAAGATCGCCGAAATGAAGATGCGCCTCGACGCCGCGTGGCTGCTGACGCTGCGCGCAGCCTGGGCGAAGCAGGAATCGCTGAAAACCGGCGCGCGTTTTTCCACCGAAGCGTCGTGCGCCAAGCTGTTTGCGTCGGAAACCGCCATGTACATCACCCACCAGGCGATCCAGATCCATGGCGGCATGGGCTACTCCAAGGAAATGCCACTGGAGCGCTATTTCCGCGACGCCAAGATCACCGAAATTTACGAGGGCACCAGCGAAATCCAGCGCATGGTGATCGCACGCAACGAGACCGGTTTGCGCTGATCGTCTGATCGGAACGCGAGCTCTGGTGGGTCCATACTGGTCTGGACGCTGTTGGCCCGGTGGCAGGGAGAGCGCCCAGAAATGTCTGGACCACCAAAGCACTGTACGCGCGCGACCGCCGCAGCGTCTGGTTATGATCGTGACGATCCGCAGAGGGAGATCGAGATGCAACGCAATTCGCAACTGGCGTCACGATTGTCGCTCTTCGTCGGCGTATTCCTGGTGCTGTTCGCCGGCTTCGCGCTGGTCGCCTGGCGTACGCTGGACCAGGTTCGGGTCAAGGGTGTGCTCTACGACGAGATCATCCTCGGCAACGACTTGATTGCCGACATCCTGCCGCCTCCGCAATACATCATCGAGTCCTACCTGCTGACGCTGCAACTGGTCGAGGAGAAGGATCCGGCCGAGATCACCCGGCTGATCGAGCGCGGCAACGAGTTGCGCATCGAGTACGAAAACCGTCAGGAGCACTGGAAGCGCACGCTGGCCAAGGACACCATGGGCGACCTGATGACGGTGACCTCGTCGCGCGCGGCGCTCGAGTTCTACCGATTGCGCGACGGCGAATTCGTCAGCGCCATCCGCGCCGGCGATCGCGAACAGGCGCGTCGCATCCTCGAACAGATGCGCCAGCGTTATGAAGCGCATCGTTATGCCATCGTCGAGGTCGTCGCCCTGGCGCGACAGCGCAATGCCAAATTCGAAACCCAGGCCGACGAACTGATCGCCGGCCAGACGCGCACGCTATCCCTGCTGGCACTGGGCATTGTGCTGGTGGTGGTGGTGATGGCGTGGTTCGCGCGACGCGCAGCCGCCACCTTGAGCAATCGCGTGCAACTGGTTTCCGATATTGCCGATCGAGTCGCCCAAGGCGATCTGACCACGACGGTGCCGAGCACCGACGATCGCGACGAGACCGGGCGCCTGTTGAACGCGATCAACGGCATGAATCAGAGCCTGCGCGGATTGGTGACGCGGGTGAAACAGGCGTCAGTCGAACTGATGAGCACCGCAACCGAATTTGCCGCGACCAGCCGCCAGCAGGAATCCACGGTGCAGGGTTTTGGCGCATCCACCAATCAGATCGCTGCCGCGGTGAAGCAGATCGCCGCGACCAGCCAGGAACTGCTGGCGACCATGGAAGGGCTGAACGCGGTGTCTGGTCAGACCGCCGACCTGGCCGAACAAGGCCAGTCCGGCCTGTCGAACCTGGACAGCACCATGGATCGGCTGGCGCAGGCTGCCAACGCCATGGCAGCGCGTCTCGCCGCGATCCGCGAGGAAGCGGCAGAGATCACCGGGGTCGTCACCACCATTTCCAAGGTCGCTGACCAGACCAATCTGCTGTCGATCAATGCCGCCATCGAAGCCGAGAAAGCCGGCGAACAGGGACTCGGATTCCTGGTGCTGGCGCGCGAGATCCGCCGACTGGCGGATCAGACCGCAGTAGCCACGCTCGACATCGAGCAGATGGTCAAGCAGATGCAGACCGCGGTGTCGGCCGGCGTCATGGAAATCGACCGTTTCGCCGAGGAAGTTCGCAGCGGCGTCGGTACGGTCGATCGCGTCGGCGGCCAGTTCGGACAGATCATCAGCCAGGTGAAGACCTTGTCGGAGCGCTTCGACACCGTCAATCACGGCATGCGCAGCCAGTCCCAGGGCGCACGCCAGATCGGCGAGGCTATGGGCCAGTTGCTGGATGGCGCGCGCCAGACGTCTCTGTCGTTGCGCGAGTTCAACGCCGCCACCGAAAGCCTGCGCGACGCGGTCACCGTGCTCAAGCAGGAAATCGCCAAGTTCAACCTCGGCAGCTGAGGGACGAACACAGTGCTCGCGCTCGCCTTCCGCGCCGGCGATTCGCTGCTCGCGCTGGCAGCGCGCGACATCGTCGAAGTGCTGCCGCGCGTGCCCTTGCGCGGATTGCCGCTGGCGCCGGCAGCGGTCATCGGTCTGTTGCCGTTCCGCGGAACGCTGACGCCGGTGGTGGACCTGACCCTGCTGGTCGCTGGCCGACCGTCGGCGCGGCAACTGGGCACGCGCATCATTGTCGTGCGCATCGGCAACGGCAGCGACTCGCGACTGGTCGGTTTGCAGGCAGAACAAGTCAGCGAACTGATCGACAGCGAGCGCAGCGCAACCGGCTTGCACCTGCCCGAGCATGCCTGGCTGGGCGAGCACCTCGCCGACCAGCCCGGCCTGCCACAACTGGTCGATCCTGCCGAACTGCTGCCCGATGCGCTGCGCGCGCTGTTCACCGAGCAGGCCGACGCATGAGCCGCACGCTCGTCATCGAGCGGCTGCGACGTCGTCTCGGGCTGGACCCGCAGTCGATTGGCGAAATCACGCTGAATCACGCCATCGACGAGGCCTGCGCCACGCTGCAGTGCGCCAACACCGATGCCTTGCTGGCGCGCATCGACGGCAACGATCGCGAATGGCAACGTTTTGTCGATTGCATGGTAGTGCCGGAGACCTGGCTGTTCCGCTCGCCCGAGCAGTTCGACGACTTGACGCGCTTCGTACGCGAGCGACTGGGATCGCGACGCCCCTTGCGCATCCTCAGCCTGCCCTGCGCAACCGGCGAGGAGGCGTATTCGATTGCCGCGACGCTACTGCAGCAGGGCCTCGGCCCTGGCGCTTTCGATATCCTCGGCATCGATGTATCGGAACGCGCGATTGCCAGCGCGCAAGCCGCCCGTTTTCGCGCCACGGCAGCGCGCGGTCGCAATGTGGATCCGTCCTGGTTTCAGCGTGAAGGCGAATTCTGGGTACCGATGCCCGCCGTGGCGCGCAGCGTGCGCTTTCGCTGCGGCAACCTGTTGCAATCGGACTGTTTTGCGCCGGGCGAACGCTTTGACGTGATCTTCTTTCGCAACTTGCTGATTTACTTGGACCCAGAAGCGCGCACCCGAGCCATCGAGCAGATCCTGCGAGTACTCGAAGCGCCGGGACTGGTGCTCGCCGGTCAAGCCGAGAATCTGAGCGCCATCGACCCTCGGCTGCAACCCCTGGTCGGTTATGGCCCGTTGAGCTTCAGCCAGCAGGCTCGTCCAGTCGCCGCCGTCAGCGTGCGCCCCGCAGCGGCGACCCGCCCTGCACGGGGAGTACAGGCAAGCGCCGCGGCGCCAAGGCCGAAGCCGCAAACAAAGCCACCGGAACCGCTGGCAGACGTCGCCGCGGCAAGCGATCCGATCGACGAGGTGCGTCAGGCGGCGGACGCCGGACAGTTCGAGCGCGCGCGTTTGCTGTGCCAGCAACTGCTTGCCAGGGATCCCGAATCGGCGAGCGCCTGGTTGCTGCGAGGCTTGATCGCCATGGCCGAAAACGATCTCAACGAAGCCGAGCAGGCGCTGGTCCACGCCAGCTATCTGGACCGCGACAATGCCGAGGCGATGCACTACCGCATCGCACTGGCCGAGCGTCGCGGCCAGCCGCTCGAGGCCGAGCAGTTGCGCTCGCGGCTGGCGCGCATGAAAGCGGACGGGGCACGATCGTGAGCGAACCCATGGCGCAATGCTGGCGCAAGATCGGCGTCTACGGCGGCGACCACAGCTGCGCGCAATTGCGCAACGACATTCATTGTCGCAATTGCGGCGTGTTCCGCGAGGCTGCGCGTGGCTTGCTGCGGCGCGAGGCCGATCCGCTGCCGCCGTTGTCGACCGCTCTCGGCGACCGTGCGGAAAAGGACTCGCGCTCGGTACTGACCTTCCGCCTTGGGCGCGAATGGCTGGGGCTGCGCTGCGATCGGGTCGCCGAAGTGGCCGAAGCGCGGCTGCCGCGGCGCGTGGCCCACCGCGGCAGTGGCCGACTTGAAGGCCTGGTGCCGGTACGCGGCGAGTTGCACCTGTGCGTCGCGCTGATCGAAGTTCTGCAACTGGGCCAGCGCAGCGAACTCGCGGGCGAGCGCGCACGGCTGGTGCTGCTGGAGCCGGGCAACGCCGCGCCGATCGCCTTCCGCGCCACCGAAGTCGCCGGCCTGCGCAGCATTCAGGCGAATCAAATCGAGGAAGTGCCGTCGACGCTGCCGCCGGCACTGGCGCGCTGCCTGTCCGGGGTGGTGGCCATCGAGCAAGGGCGCATGGCGCTACTCGACGACAGCGCCGTGATCACCGCACTGGAAGAGGCGCTGTATTCGTGAGCGCCCTGATCGAATTGCTGCAAGGCGAGGTTCGCCAGTTGACCAGCGAACTGGCCGATTGCGTGCGTCTGGCCGCAGATCCAGCGACGGCGCCGGGGGCGATGGCGCGCTGGGCGCGGCGCTCGCACGCGCTTGCCGGTGCCTTCACCGTGATCCAGCAGCCGCAGTGGCTGCAACTGGCTCAGGCTCTGCACCAGTTGCAGAGCGACAGCGCAGCGCCGGTGCTGTTGTCGGCCGGCGTCGGCCGCGCACTGGTCCTGCTGCGGGCATTCGCTGAAGCGCCCAAGGGGCAGGCCAGCGAGTGGGTGTTGGCCCACGCCGACGACGCCGCTGCGATCGCCGTCGAACTCAGCCATGCGGAAGTGGACGCCGCGCCGGCAATCGCCAGCGACAACCCGATCCTCGGGCTGTTTCGTCAGGAAGTCGACGAGCAGAGCAGTCGCATCAGCCAGTTGTTGCTGCGCCTGGAGCAGGAACCCGAGCGACTCGATCTGATTGCACCGGTGATGCGCGCCGCGCATTCGATCAAGGGTGCCGCGCGCGCCGTGCGACTGGAACCGGTGGTCACGCTGGCGCACGCGCTGGAGGATCGATTGTCGGGTGCCCAGCGCCAGGCGCATGGCGTCGACGAAGCGCTGATCGAATACTGCCTGGCCAGCGTCGACCTGCTGCGCGAGTTTGCGCGGCATGGCAGCAACGAGGCGCTCGAGGCGCGACTGCAACGCCTGCTGGCACCCGAGCCGGGCGTGAGCGCTGCGGCAGCGGCGGCGCCCGTGGCGGCACAGACGCTGGCGCCGGCGCCCACCTACATCGCCGCCGAAGATGGCGACCCGGTGCTGCGCATCAAGGCCAGCCTGGTCGGACGCCTGATCGCATTGGCCGGAACCGGCGTGGTCGGCGCGCACCGCCTGCGCCCGTTCGCCGATCGCCAGCAGCGATTGCGCCAGACCGTGGGCCAACTCGGGCGACTGGTCGACGATCTGCACCATCGACTCGGCGCGCCGACACCGACCAGCGCGGTGGGCGCCGACCTCGGCGAATTGCGCCGTCAGATCGCCAGCGCGCGCCAGCATACGCAGAGCTGGATCGACGACTTCACCGACTACGCGCGCGAATCCTTCGACCTCAACGAACGCATTTTCCAGGCCGCCTCGCTGACCCGTTTGCGGCCGTTCCGCGACCTCGTGCTCGGCTATCCACGCATGGTTCGCGACCTCGCCCGGCAACTCGGCAAGCGCGCGCGACTGACCATCGTCGGCGAGAGCCTTGAAGTCGATCGCGATGTGCTGGAAAAACTCGATGCGCCATTGACGCACCTGTTGCGCAACGCGCTCGACCACGGCATCGAGCCGGTCGCCGCGCGCATCGCCGCCGGGAAACCCGAAGAAGGCCAACTGCGTATCTGGGCCACCCATCGCGCCGGCATGCTGGCCATCGACATCAGCGAGGACGGCGCCGGCATCGACCTGGACCGGGTACGCGCGCGCCTGGTCGAAAGCGGCCGGCTGAGCAGCGACGCCGTCGCGGCGCTGTCGGAACAAGCGCTGCGCGAGCATCTTTTTGCCCCCGGCTTTACCACGCGATCGGAAGTTACCGAGGTCTCCGGTCGCGGCGTCGGGCTGGATGTGGTGCGCGAGAGCATCGAGCGCCTCGAGGGCAGCGTGCGCCTGACCACGCGTCACGGCCACGGCACCACCTTCCACCTGCTGGTGCCGATCTCGCGCGCGGTCACGCGTGCGCTGGCGGTGCGCACCGCCAGCGAGGTGTACGCCTTTCCTTCCTTGCGCATCGACCGCGTGGTGCGCGGCGAGCGCAGCGACGTGGTCTCCGAAGAGGGCTTGCAGTACCTGCCCTTGTCCGGCCGCAACATCGGCCTGGTGCCGCTGGCGGAACTGCTCGACCTCGGTACCACACGCGGCCAGGGCGAGCGACTCGATGTGGTGGTCGTCGAACACCAGGGGCGTCTGGTCGGATTCGTCGTCGATGAATTCCTCGGCGAATACGATCTGGCGACGCGCCCACTCGATGCACGCCTGGGTCGGGTCGCGGATATCGGCGCTGTGGCGCTGCTGACCGACGGTACGCCAGTGGTGCTGCTGGATGTCGATGATCTCATGCGCAGCGCGCTGGGCCGCGAGCGTGCCAGCCTAGCGGCGGCGCAGCCGGCCAGCACCGGGGCGGCGCGACGCAAACGCGTACTGGTGGTTGACGATTCGATCTCGGTGCGCGAACTCGAGCGCCAGTTGCTCGCCGGACGCGGTTTCGACGTCGAGGTGGCGGTCGATGGCGTGGATGCCTGGAGCCGCCTGCGCGATGAAAGTTTCGACCTGTTGATCACCGACGTCGACATGCCCCGCATGAACGGCATCGAACTGACCCGTTCGATCAAGCAGGATCCGCGTCTGCGCTCGCTGCCGGTGGTCATCGTGTCCTATCGCGATCGCCCGGAGGACCGGCGTCGCGGACTGGAAGCGCGCGCCGACAGTTATCTGACCAAGTCCGACTTCCAGGACGAGAACTTCCTCAAGCTGGTGCATCAGTTGATCGGATCGGCGCAGGCGGACACATGAGAATTGCTTTGGCCCACCCGCAAAGACTGGTCCGCGAGGCGGTGCGCCGCAGCCTGGCGCAAGGTGATCTGTCGTTGGTCTGGACCGCGGCGGACGGCCGCGAACTGGAGCGCATGCGCCGCCGCGACCCTCCCGATCTGCTGCTGCTGGATGCGGCACTGGTGACCAGCGACGCCCGGCAACTCGCCCCTGAAGGCTGTCCCTGGTTCGTGCTCGCCGACGATGATCGCGCGTCCGGTGTCTATGAGGCATTGAGCGCCGGAGCACTCGGACACCTGCAGCCGCCGCATCTGGAAGCCGACGGCGAGCTGGTCGGTGCGCAGCGACTGCTGACTCGAATTCGCCGCATGCAGACGCTGATCGGCGACACGCAGTCCAGACCGGCCATCCCAGTTGCGGCAGCAACGACAGGATCCGGATCGGTGCCGATCATTGCGTTGGGTGCCTCGACGGGAGGTCCGCAGGCGCTGGCGCAGGTGCTCGCCGGATTACCAGCCGGGCTCGGCGCGGCAGTGCTCGTGGTGCAGCATATCGATGGGGAATTCTCCAGCGGCCTGGTCGAATGGCTGGCCTCCAACACGCTGTTGCCGGTCACTCTGGCCCAACGCGGCGAAAGCCTCGCAGCGGGACGGGTCTACGTCGGCTCCGCCGCAGGCCACCTAGTGTTGCTGGCTTCGCAGCAACTCACCTATCAGCCCGCGCAGCGCAGCGACCTGCACGTGCCGAGCATCGATGCACTGTTCAGCAGTCTCGCCGAGCACGCGCGGCCGGGTGCTGCAGCGCTGCTCAGTGGCATGGGCAACGACGGCGCTCGCGGCCTGCTAAAGATGCGCCAGGCCGGCTGGTTCACGCTGGCCCAGGACGAAGGCAGTTGCGCCGTGTTCGGCATGCCCCGAGCCGCGCTGGAAAACGGTGCCGCAGTGCAGGCCTTGCCGCCGGTAGCCATCGGACCGGCGCTGGCCCGCCACATGGCGGCCAACCAGCGCTTCGGGCGCATCCTCGGATGAGCAGCATCCGCGTGCTCATGGTCGACGACCAACCGGTGATCATCGCCGCGCTGCGGCAGATGCTGGCAAACGAACCCGACCTCGAGCTGTTCAGCGTCAGCGATCCCACCGAAGCCGTGGCCCAGGCGCAGGCGGTCGAACCTGCGGTCATCCTGCAGGACTTGATCATGGACGGACTCGACGGCATCACCCTGCTCAAGCGCTACCGCGCGCACCCAAGCCTGACCGAGGTGCCGGTGGTCATGTTGTCGGCCGCCGACGACCCGGAGACCAAGGTTGAGGCGTTCCGCTGGGGCGCCAACGACTACGTCGTGAAACTGCCGAGCGCCCTCGAACTGGCCGCGCGCATTCGTTATCACGGCCGCGCTTATCACAACGCGCGCCAACGCGAACTCGCATTCCAGGCGTTGCTGGAGAGCCGCATGGCGCTGGAACAGCGTCAGGCCGAGATCGAGCGACAGAAGGCACAGTTGCAGGCACAGGCCGCGCAACTCGAGGCCGTCAACCGCGAACTCGCCGATTCTGCGCTTTCAGATGCGTTGACCGGACTGCGCAACCGGCGTTATCTGCGCGTGTTCCTCGATCGCGAACCAGCGCCCGCCAACTGGCCGGAACCCGGCGAGCGGCGGCGCCCGCAGCCGTCGGAACAACTCACTTACCTGCAGTTCGATCTGGATCACTTCAAGCAGATCAACGACCGCCATGGCCACGATGTCGGCGACGCCGTGCTGGTCGAGGTCGCGCATCGCCTGCGGCGCACCTTGCGCTCCGCGGATGCCGCGATGCGCTGGGGCGGCGAAGAGTTCCTGGTGGTGGCGCGCGGACTCGATGCGGAAGGCTCCAAGGTGCTTGCCGGACGCATCCTGCGCGCAGTTGCCGAAACGCCGGTGGCGTTGCCGGGACGCGAGCCTCTTCACGTCACCATTTCGCTCGGGTTCACGCCCTGGCCGTGGATGGTCGAACCCGGAACAGGCGCCGCGCCTGCACACGACGAGCACCTCGCCATCGCACTCGCCGATGCCGGCACCTATCTCGCCAAGCTGGATGGCCGCAACCGCGCCTTCGGCGTATTCCCCGGCCCCGACCCGGACTTCCACAAGCGCCTCGGCGACATCAATCTCGGCCCCGGCGTGCTGCGACCAGAAGATGGCAAGGGCGTGCGACTGGTGTCGTGGGCCGGACCAAGTCGCTGAGTTGCAGGCGCCCGCGCCATCCGGTTGCCTTTTCTGTCCGCAAAGGACGCAAAAAACGCAAAGGAAAGCAAAGGTCTTCCCTTCAGCGCCAGCAGCAATCCCTGGAATCTGGCCTTCTTTGCGTCCTTTGCGGTCAGAAGGCTCTACTGTTCTGACACCTGCGGTCCGTTCCGGCGAAGACGTCGGCTACAACAAGAACAAGGTTGCCAAGCCGAGAAACGCGAGGAATCCAACCACATCGGTCACCGTGGTCAAGACCACGCCACCAGCGAGCGCAGGATCGACGGCAAAGCGCTTCAGCAGCAGCGGAATCAACACGCCCGATAACGCCGCCGCCAGCAGATTGATGATGATCGCGGCGCCGATCACCGCCGAAATGCGCCAGTCGCCAAACCAGGCCCATGCGACCAGCGCCACCACCACCGCCCACAACACGCCATTCAGTACGCCGATCGCCATCTCGCGCTTGAGCAGATCGCGCGCGTTGTCCCAACTGACCTGCCCCAACGCCAGACCGCGCACGATCAGCGTCAGCGTCTGCGTGCCGGCCACACCGCCCATGCTGGCGACCACCGGCATCAGCACCGCCAGCGCGACGATCTGTTCCAGCGTCGCTTCGAACTTGCCGATCACCGCCGCCGCGAGGAACGCCGTCAGCAGGTTGATGCCCAGCCAGATCGCGCGCCTGCGGCTGGCCGCGGCGACCGGCGCGAACATGTCTTCTTCCTCGTTCAGGCCGGCCATCGACATCAGGTCGTGCTCGGCGCGATCGCGTACCAGGTCGATGACGTCGTCGACGGTAATGCGGCCGACCAGCCGGTTGTCGGCGTCGACTACCGGCGCCGACACATAACGATGGTTCTCGAACTCCTCGGCGACATGGTCGAGCGTGGCGCTGGCGCGGATACCCGGCAACGAGTCATCGACGATTTCGGCGATAGTGCGATCGGGATCGCTGGTCAGCAGCGCGGTCAGCGCGACCCGCCCGAGGTAACGGCTGTTGCGGTTGACCACGAACAGATGGTCGGTGTGCTCCGGCAATTCACCGCGCATGCGCAAGAACCGCAGCACCACGTCGATGGCGACATCGGCGCGTACGGTGACCACGTCGGTATTCATCAGGCGCCCGGCACTTTCCTCCGGGTACGACAGCACCTGCTCCAGACGATCGCGATGCTCGCGATCCATGCCGCGCAGCAGCTCTTCGATCAACTGCTGCGGCAGGTCGTCGACCAGATCGGCCAGATCGTCGACCTCCAGCGTGTTCAACGCCGAGCGCAGTTCCTCGTTGTCCATTTCGGCGAGCAGGCCGTCGCGGACCTCATCGGCCACATGGACCAGCACTTCGCCGTCATCATCCGGGTCGACCAGCCCCCAAACCACGCTGCGCTTTGCCGGCGGCAACGATTCCAGCACGCGGGCGATTTCGCCGGGCGTGAGCGTGTCGAGCATGCGTTTGACCGGCGCCAGGCGTCCGCTGGCCAGCGCTTCGGACAGCAGGCGCAACTGCCGCGTCTTGCGATCGTAACGCTCGCTCTCGCTCATGCTCGCTCCTCACCGGTTCCGCGCCCCGCGCAGCATACGGAAGCCACTGTGGACAGTTCGCTCAGCAGCGCTCGATCTCCCGCACAACGCCCGCGCATTGCCATGGACTGCCTCACGCCCAAGCCGAGCGTCGGCGTGTTGCGATCAACGCAGCGAACTCAAGCCCAATGCCCTGCCCCATCAACGTCCTGGGTGCCGAAGTCAGGACGAAGACCGGGTCATGAGGATCGAAACGAGAGAATCGGATACGCTGAGCGGCAAACGGCGCTGACACGCCACGCTCAGATCTCGCCGCGTTTCCTCAACAAGGCCTCGAAGGCCTCCGCAACCACCGGCTCAAAATGCGTTCCCGATGAACTGCGGATGTGTTCGATGACCCGGTCAGCGCTCCAACCGGGGCGATAGGGGCGATCGAATCGAAGCGCGTCCCAGACGTCGATGACTGCGAACAAACGCGCCGCGAACGGCGTTTCTTCGCCGCGCAACCCCCTGGGGTACCCCGAGCCGTCCCAGCGCTCGTGGTGTGCGTAGGGAATGTCGAGCGCCGGGCGCAGAAAGTCCACTCCCGAGAGCATCTGGTAGGCATACCAGGGATGCAGGTACATCTGTTCCCGCTCATGCGCATCCAGGGGGCCAGGCTTGAGCAGCACGCTGTCGGGCAACGCCATCTTGCCGATGTCATGCAACAAGGCGCCCCTGCGGATGTGGATCAGTGCCTCCGCCGACACTCCAAAGATCCCGGACAGCTCAACGGTCAGCTCGACGACTCTTCGGCTATGCCCGACGGTCTCGCGATCGCGCAGATCGAGCGCCCGGATCCAGCCTTCGAGCGTGGATTCGTAGGCATGTTCGATGTCCGCGAAAGCGCGGACGAAATCCTCCGATGCCGCGACGACTGCGGATGGGGAGGACTTCGATTCCCGCTCGATCTTGTCCATCGGCGCCTTCTGCCGTCCTTGTATTCTTCGAGCGTCTGCTTCGCTGCCGCAGTTGAACCGGTGGCGTCGCCACCGGCGATGTTAACCCACGTGCGTGGCGGCCATGCAACGCCGAGCGGGATCTGCAAGTCGCCATCCAGACTGTTGAAGCCATGATTGGCGCTGCCTGCTTGTGCTCGCGACGCTGCCCGGACCGATGCGGCACTGTCGCTGCTGTTACGGACCGCTCCGTACCGTTGAATCGGGGTGCCGTGGATTCGGACCGCGGACGAATTCGGTTGTCGCTTGTGCACAACTGCTTTGCATCGTGAAAACTATGCTCCGCATTTCGCCGCCACTGCCAACCATCGATGACCGCCACCGTCCAGACCTCTGCCATGACCCGCGCGCTCAACCTGGTTGAGCGTTTCGGCAACAAGTTGCCGGATCCTGCGCTGCTGTTCATGGCGCTGATGACTCTGGTGTTCGTCGCCAGCTGGATCTTCTCCAGCGCCAGTTTCGACGTCATCGACCCGCGCAGCAAGGAACCGCTGAAGATCGTCAACATGCTGTCAGGCGCGTCGCTGACAGCCTTCCTGTCGAACATGGTCAATGTATTCGTGACCTTTCCGCCGCTGGGCGTGGTGCTGGTGTCGATGCTCGGCCTTGGCATCGCCGAGCACGTCGGCTTCATCAACGCGGTGTTGCGCGCGCTGCTGCAAGTAACGGTGAAGGCGCTGCTGACGCCGATGGTGGCGTTCGTGGCGATCCTCTCGCACTACGCGGTGGATGCCGGTTATGTGCTGGTCACACCGCTGGCTGGCGTGATCTTCTACGCCGCCGGGCGCCATCCGCTGGCCGGCATCGCGGCGGGTTTTGCCGCGGTCTCCGGCGCTTACAGCGCGACCTTCTTCCTGCCGACCAGCCTCGACCCGATGCTCGCCAACATCACGCTGGCCGCGGCCCAGATCATCGATCCGGCGCATCAGGTGTCGCCGATCAACAACCTTTATTTCACCTTCAGCTCGTCGTTGCTGGTCGTGCTGGTCGTCTGGTTCATCACCGATCGCATCATCGAACCGCGCCTGAAGGCAACCACGGCCATCGATGGCGACACCGGCAGCGTCGACAGGTTCGATGCGCTGACCGCCAGCGAACGCAAGGGCATGTGGCTTTCGCTCGGCGCGATGGCGCTGGCGCTGGGTTTGTTGTTCCTCAGCGCGCTGCCAGCCGACTCGGCGTGGCGCTCGCCGTCGGGCGCCCTGACCGCCACCGACGCGCCGCTGATGCGCTCGATCGTGCCGCTGATCTTCCTGCTGTTTCTGATCCCGGGCGTGATCTATGGCGTCGTCGTCGGCAGCGTGAAATCCCATCGCGACATCGTGGCCGGCATGTCCAGGGCGATGAGCACGATGGGCTATTACCTGGTGCTGGTATTTTGCTGCGCGCTGTTCATCGCGGTGTTTTCGCAATCCAACCTGGGCGTGCTGATCGCGCTCGAGGGCGCGGCCTTGCTCAAGTCTGCTGCAATGCCCAGCGCGCTGACGCTGATCGGCATCATTCTGCTCACCGCGTGCGTCAACCTGCTGATCGGCTCAGCATCAGCCAAATGGACGCTGCTCGCGCCGATCTTCGTGCCGATGCTGATGCAGCTCGGCATCTCGCCGGATCTGACCCAGGCCGCCTACCGCATCGGCGATTCGTCGAGCAACATCATCACGCCCCTGATGCCGTACTTCCCGCTGGTGGTGGTGTTCTGCCAGAAGTACGTCAAGAACACCGGCATCGGCACGGTGGTGGCACTGATGTTGCCGTACTCGATCACATTCCTGGTGCTGTGGACCTTGTACCTGCTGAGCTACTGGGCACTCGGATTTCCGCTCGGTCCGGGTTCCAGTTATGGCTATGGCTGAGACGTTCGGATGCTGCGCAAACCGGGAATAGTGTGCTATCCCATGCATGAGCTTTACCCTGTTTGCGCCTTTTGCCACGCGACTTCCTGGCGAGCATGAGCGAGCGATGAGCAATCTGCTGATCCACGACTTCGGCAAAGACCTGAGGGACCGCCTGCAGCGAGACGCGGTCGCGCATGGCCGCAGCCTCGACGAACACGCGCGGATGCTGCTGGCGCAGGCGCTCGGGACTGTCGCGCACGACGGCGAGCCGGAGCAGGACCGCACTCCGGGAATCGAGCACATTGAACTTGCGGTCGACAGCGGCCCAACCCACGACAAAAGCCTGCGCGAACACACCCGGGTCGAATACGGCGACATCAAGGCCCGCTTCAGCTTTGACGCGTCGACCCGACTGTTCGGCCTGTTCACCCGATATTTCCCGTGCGACGTGCTCGACATCAGCGTGCGCGGCGCGCGCATCCGCTGCAGCAAGCAACTCCGCGAGCACGAATCCATCCATCTCTACTTCATCCCGAGGAATGGCGAGAAGATCACCATCGCCGGATTGGTCATTCGGGCCGCGCCACGCGACGCCAATCAGTTCGAGTACGGCGTCAAGTTTTCCGAAGTCATGCCGCAGGGCGACCTCCGGGCGGTGATCTGCCGCAAGGTGGTCGAGCAGAAGTTCTGCGATTAGTCGGCGGCGATCAGCGGCCCGCCGACGCGGGATCGAGTCCACGCTTTGCGGCGCGATGACCCGCGTCCGCTCGATGGAATGCCAGTCCGTGCACAGGCATTGCTCGGCTATCCTCCAGATCCAGGGTCGCCGCCGGCGACGTCCGACCGCTGCGCCGTCGGGCAACCCGGACAGGCAGGGTCGATCGGAACCAGAAACACATGAAGCGCGAACGCATCATTGAATTCGTCGGCGGCAGCGAGGAGGAAATCGCCTACCTGCGCCTGCTGCTGCGCAAGGCTGCCGCGAGCCTGAGCGAACGCTGGCGCGCGCGTCGGGAAGATGACCGCCATGTCGATCTGGTGGTCATCCATGACGCCAGTGACCTGCCGGTTGCTGCGGATCCGGCCGCACAGCGCCGAGTGCGCGTAATCGATTCGGTACGTGGCGCGGCCGGCATGGAAACTGCGCCCTGGCCGTTGACGCGCGAGGACATCGTGCGGCTGCTGAATGCGACCAGCAACCGCGAAACCGCTCGTCCCGAGAGCGCACCCGCCATTCAGCAGAATGTCTACGACGACATCTTCGAATCCAGCCTGGCCGATCGCTGGCAAGTTGGTGAGTCGTTCGACCCCGAGGCCCCATTACACGACTTCAACGATCACTGGTCGCCGCCTCCGCCCTTGCAGGAATCGGCATTGATGGAAGCGGCGGAGCAACTCTTCCGCCGTGAACCGGACCCGGTGCACAAGGATGTGCTGGCGTCGATTCGCCTGCATGACCGCGTACAGATCGAGGCCACCGAAGGCAGCACCGATCGCGCCGAAGTCCGCGCCGTCAGTCTGGCGAACCCGGCAGAATCCAATCAGATGCATCCGTTGGTGAGCTATCTGACGAGCCGCATGCTTTCGGGCCCTTCGCGCATCGAGAGCGGCCATATCGTACTGACGCTGGATCCACGCAATCGAAGTTACTACTCCAGAGCCACCTTGCGTGCCTTCGAGGACTGCTGCAGCAAGCAACTGCGACGCGGCGACTGGCAGTTGTTGACCACCCACCAATTCAACGAAATCAAGGCGAGCTTGCCGCCGCGGCCGTACACCGAACTGCTCTGGTTATGCGCCTTTCTCGACCAGAGCAGCGCCGACGCCGCTCCGCAGTTTGCCGCAGATGCCCGATTTCGACTGATTCAGAACATCGACTTGCAGCGAGACTATCCGGTGGCCGCCTGCATCGCCCGTGAGCTCGACCAGCGCTGCACGCTGGCCACCGCTGCCCTGGCCGCCGGCGTGTCGCTCGAGACCGCCCAACGGATTGCGGCCGCGTTCGACACCGTGGGCTGCCTTATTCCGGCCTGAGCAGGCAGCGGGCTCAACGCAACAGGCGCGCAGGTCCTCGTTGGCGCCTAATGCGCATGCCTGGTCACGCCGTTTCCGTTGACCGCCGGGGGCAGTTGAATGACCGAAAACCAGTACTCCCCCAGCACCCTGATCTGACGGACAAACTCGAAGAAGTCAGCGGGTTTGATCATGAACGCGTTGCAGCGCAGGCGATACAGACCAAGCACCTCCTCGCTCGCCGCCGAAGTGGTCATGACAATCACCGGCAGATGCATCAACTTGGGGTCGAGCATCATCTCGCCGAGCACTTCGCGCCCGCTCATGATCGGCATGTTGAGGTCGAGCAATACCAGATCGGCCATCGGCGCGCTGGCAAAGCGCCCGTTGCGACGCAGAAAGTCCATGCAATCGCGACCACTGTCAACGTAATGCAGATCCGCCTTGACGCCCGCTTCGCTGAATCCTTCCTGTGCCAGCAGGAAATCGTCCTCGCTGTCGTCAACCAACAGGATCTGCGGGATCGCCTTGCTTGAAGTTGCATTCATTCGCGTCGCCCTCCTCGATGGCCACCAACGTGAACATGAAACTGCTGCCCTTATCGGGTGCAGACTCGACCCAGATGCGCCCCCCGTGACGGCTGACCACGCGCCGACATACCGCCAGGCCGAGACCAGTCCCAGGGTAGGCCTTCTGGGTGTGCAACCGCCTGAATATCTCGAAAACCCGCTCATGATGCTCGGCCGCAATGCCGATTCCGTGATCGCGCACGCAAATGCGCCAGAACGCATCCTGGCGTTCGACGCTGATCTCGATGCGTGGCGGCTGGTCGCCGCAGTACTTGATCGAATTCCCCAACAGGTTCTGGAACAGCTGCACCAGTTGCGAGCGGTCGCCGAGAACCCTCGGCAGCGCATCGGGGCGCTGCAACTGGGCAGCGGAATCGCTCAGGGTTTCGCTGAGCAGTTCCAGAGCACCATTCAACGCATCGTCCAGTGGCACAGCGACGAACGGCTGCGCGCGTGCGTCCACCCGAGATACTTCGAGCAGGTCGCGGATCAGCCTGCTCAACCGTTGCGTGGCCTCCGCCGCGGAACGAATCCAGCCGCGTCCCTGTTCATCCACCTGGTCGGACACCTTGCGTTCCAGCAGCTGCATGAAGCTGCTGATCGAACGCAACGGCGACTGCAAATCGTGCGAAGCCACATAGGCGAACTGCTGCAATTCGATATTGCTGCGTTCCAGCGCCTGGTTGGAGACCCGCAGTTGCTCGGTCTGGTGCTCCAGTTCGGCGGTGCGCTCAAGCACGCGTCGTTCCAGTTCCTCATTGGCGCGCCGACTCGCCTGCAGGCGCAGGCGCTCGCTGATGTCGACAATCGCACTCAACACCAAGGTGCCGCGCTCGGTGTGAATCGGGTTCAGCCCGATCTCGACCCGCACTTCCGACTGATCCTTGCGCAACGCGTAGAGTTCGCGCCCCACCCCCATCCGCCGCGCCTGCGCGGCCCGCAGATAATCCCCACGAAGGTGCGCGTGACCACCGCGATAGCGCAGCGGAACCAGCGCTTCGATGCTCAGACCGATCAACTCTGCACGCTGATAGCCGAACAGGCACTCAGCCTCGCGATTGATCAGCACAATGATGCCGGCGGCGTCGATCATCACCATCGCCGTCGGCGCGTGCTCGATCACCGCAGCGAGCAGTGCTTGATCCATCCGCAAGGAATGCGATTCCACGCCGCGATCTGCCATGGTTCATCGGAGTGACAATCGGAGTTTCATCCTATTACTTTAGTGACGTAATGCAAAGTGATCACACGTTCAAAGGGCCGCGCGAACTCGTAGAGATCGACGCCGATCCGAAGAAGTTCCCAGACCGTTTCAAGGCGATGATCGAGGGACTGACGGCATGCGCGCGCTCTTGTGGGTTCGGACCTCGCGCTCACCGACGCTTCGCTGCGGTAGCGCGGCTCCGGCGCGCCGGTGAGTCGTCGGCACGACAACCGTATTCGCGCCGGCAGCCGCGGCTAGTCGCGCAACAGCGCCGGGCGTCGCGCGTAAGCACATTGGCGCACATTCGAACACCGACGACGCGTGCCCAGCCTAGGTCCTGAGGGCAACCGTTGGGGCTTCGGGCACACCTGCAGCAGACCTCAATCACGCTACTATCGCGTGCCACAGAGGAGATGCTCGATCTGGCCTTGTGCTCGGCCAGAGAGTAGCGGATGTGGGTACATGCTCAGATTCTGATCGCTTAAAGTGCTGTATATCAATAGGTTAAGCCATTTATGCTGCTGATGATCGATAAGAAGCACTGACGTTCGCCGACACTCCTGATGGTCAACATTATATAATACAAATCAATACTTTAGACACCTTTCGGCGTTCGCCGACGTTCGCCAAGATCACCCTGAAGCCGGAACATTTGTGGTATCATTTGTGGTACTAGCTTAGGTCGTATCCACGCCAAAGGTGCCGCATTGGGATTGCTCACAGTCAACGAATTGAAGTTCCCAGTACGACGCGAGAAGGCATATCGGCTCAACGATGGGGACAGCCTTTGCGCACTTATCCGACCAACAGGCGCGCCCTCTTGGTTGTTTCGGTATCGGATGGATGGACGCCAGAATGACTTCGTCATAGGCGTCTTTCCGCGTGTTGGTCTCAGGGATGCAAGAGTTGCAGCGGCGGAGGCCCGCGCGCTGGTGGAACAGGGCATTCATCCCGCCAAGCACCGCAAGCAGACCGCCCAAGCACAAGGTGCTGAGCGTGCAGACACCTTCAAGGCAAACGCCGAGAACTGGATTCGGAAGAACACGGGGCCATGGACGCCGCGTTATCTGAATCAAGTGACTAAGACTCTCGCCACCTATGTTTACCCGAAGATTGGCGCGCACCCGATCAAGGCGGTAAAACCTGTCGAGATGCGCGACATCATTGACGGAATCCGTTACCGAACTGAACGCCCCGCGCCGACTGTGGCGAAGCTCGTAAAGATGTGGTGCTCAGCGATCTTCCGCCACGCGATCATGGACCTGAGATGCGAGAACGATCCGACAAGTCCACTCGGTCGCTCCACGAAGGGAGTCAGGGTCAAACACAAGACGCCAATAGGCATCAAGGAACTCGGGCAACTCGCATATGCCGTCGAAGCCAGGGCCAAGGGCGACACGCCAGTCACTCTTGCGCTGAAGTTGCTGGCACACACATTTGTGCGCCCAAGTGAACTTCGATGTGCCCTTTGGGACGAATTCGATTTCGACGCGAAGCAATGGCGCATTCCGGCCCTCCGAATGAAGATGGGGGAGGAGCACTTGGTCCCACTTTCCGAGCCAACAATCCAGCTACTTCAGAAACTTAGAGCGATGCGGCCGCCCAACGAACTGCGCCTGTTCCCGAACGTTCGCACACCAGACAAATACATGTCGGAGACCACACTGAATCGAGCTTTGGAACGGGCGGGCTGGAAAGGTCGGTTCAGTGCGCACGCGTTTAGGGCAACCGCGTCAACTTACCTCAACGAGAACGACTATCACCCGGACGTGATCGAGCGCCAGCTTGCACACAAGCAACGGAACGCCGTGCGAGCCTCGTACAACCAGGCCGCACACATGGACAAACGCAGACTGATGATGAGCGAGTGGTCAATGGAAGTCGAAACCGCGCTCAATGCAGCCAGGGAACAAGCGAAGCAGCAAGCTGAGGCAACTTCGCCAAACACTGAGTCGGCGGTCCAAGTGCCCCGGAAAGCGCGGACTAAGACGCTCCTACGCTCCCAGCCTCACTGATTCCGCGAGAGTCGTCTACAGTGATCGCGATGAGTTTCGAAGCGACTAGCATCCGCGTTGCGGCCGGCCGGCCTTCCAGCCCGATAAGCTGCTCCTCAACAAAACAGAGGTATTTCGCAATGACGTCGGCATCCGCGCCCTCGGCGAGCAATCGCTGAAGCGTCCCGATGTAGTCGTCATACTCGTCACGCGCCCAGTCGGGATCGGACATGACGCCGATGGGGTCCCAAGCGTTTACGAGAACCTCGCGGATCAGGTCAACAATCGACTTGCCGTCTCGATTGTGCACCGTCATGTCCTCTCGGCCAGTTGGCATCACTCCGCCCCGTCGCGCTGTGGTGAGCCTGCGTCCGGTTCCTGAAGTGCACGAAAAATCGTCGCACGACCTACCTGGAACTTCGCCTGTAGTTGCCCAACGGAGAAGCCTTCCTCAGCCTTCAAGCGACGGATGGTGGCCTTCTGCTCGTCGCTAAGAACCGCCTTGCGGCCGAAACGAACGCCCTTCTGCTTCGCGAGGGCTATTCCGTCAGTTTGTCTCTCCGAACGAATGTCCGATTCAAATTGTGCGAACGCGGACAGCAGACTGAACATCAAGCGCCCCTCAGATGTACTGGTGTCTATCGCCTGATCCAGGACACGAAGCGCAACGCCCTTCTTCTCCAGGGAATCGGCAATCTTGGCCAAATCAAGAACAGAGCGCGCCATGCGGTCCAGACGCGAGATCACAAGAACGTCGCCGTCGCGAACGTACGCGAGGCACTGCTGAAGCTGCGGACGATTCTCATACAGGCGCCCCGACTTCTTCTCAGCGAAGATGCGCGCGCAGCCAGCGTTGCCCAACTTCTCTTGCTGCACTTCAAGCGACTGTCCGACAGATGATACGCGGGCATATCCAACTAGCTGGCTCATCACTGTCTCGCAACGTAATAAAGGTTGCGCGACAGCATAGTGGAATGACTTGTGATACGCAAGTGGAGCCGTCTCTTTGTGTATACATTTCGCAACAACCACGGCGCACTATAAGAAATCCAAAAACAAAAGCCTCCCGCTCCTCAGCTTCTTGCTCTGAGGCGTCAAAAATCAGACACTGACCCGCGTTCATGACGCCAGTTCCTGAAATCACAAAGCAAGCAACCATGGGAGATAAAGACGCGCTCCGACTCCAGTGGTATCGCTTGGCGCTGAAGACCCGTGGAGGCTAGGCATCCGCGTTCGGCCAGAGGTACGAACTGGACGTGTAGGTAGTGGATGATTTGTAATACTTCATAATTCTGGGAGTAAGTCCGTGGCAAAATTCAGCGTTTCAGATCTGACCCGACAGCTACGTGAGGCGCAACGCAAAGCCGATCAACAGCAGAAACAAGTGATTGATCGTATAAATCGCGAGAACCAGAGGAAAGTTGACGAATACAACCGGCGAGTTGACGCACACAATAAAAAGGCGATCGCTGACTACAATGCCGCCGCAAGAGATAACAATCGGCGAGTAGTCGCTCACAATAACCAAGTTATCGCTGATTTAAATCGTAGGCTCCGTGCGCCCACTGGAGCAGTCCGATACACAGATACAGAGCGCGCACTCGCTGACCGAGTGCATAATGCAGTCGCGACAATTGACCCCAGGGAATATGACACCTTTCTGAGTTATGCGCGGATTGATGGCGCCCCGACTGCAGGGGAATTGCGTGATTCCCTTGAGGCGCTGGGAGTTTCAGTTTGGTTCGACGAGGTTGCAATCGTGCCTGGACGCAGTCAGTCACTTCAAATGGACGCCGGTCTTCGGAAGGCACGAACGGGCATTGCACTTTTGACTCCCGCCTATCTTACTGGCAGGTTCTGGACAGAACGTGAACTAGGTGTGCTTTTGAACAAAGCAACGCTAATCCCAGTTCTTCACAATGTAACATTCGACGATGTGAAGAACTATAGCGGCATTCTCCCTGACCTTGCAGGATTTACAACTGAGCGCGACTCCGTTTTTGAAATCGCCCAGAAGATTGCGGCGGCTGTCCTGGCCGAAGTATAGGAACCATGGCCTTTTTTGACATACTGAAACATGCGCGAACCTGAGTTTCACTTGACGCCTACCCAACACAAATCAACGGCCCTTACCGGAATGCCACCATGACTAGTCGCAAATTGCTTGATTATTTCATTTTAATACTTGCGATTTTGATAATGGTTGCGTGCACTGACGACAAATCCACACAAACCACCGCGCCGGCTCGACAGATTACCGAGTTGCAAGATTCAGATAGGCTCAAGACTCATGCAATAAATGCGGCGATAGCGTTTGCTACAGGTAGAGATTCCGGCACAGTTGCGTACCCTAGAAAGACTTCGGATTGCGACCCCATGGAAGGTGCCGAATTCGAGGAGTTTGAATTTGGCTCCATTTCGCATGTTGGCGATCTGGTCTTCGATAAGAGAATTCCGGCGATAAAATCTGTTGTTAAAGTGCGTTGCGTTAATCGCATAGAGGCAAAAAAATACGATTACTTCGTGCAGTCAGATCATGGATATGATGCCGAATTTAATATGTGGCGATGCATCTCGATCGAGAGCGGAAACAAATATGCACCAGACGGAAATACCATAATCGGTTTCAAGAGAAATCCGATCATTGGTGCCGGAAGAACATTAACAATTGAAGAGGCGTGCGGCTTCGTTTCTGATACTGCCGCTCAGGAAAATACGCATTTCGAAGTAGACTCTGACGATGGTCTCAATGTGCTCACCAAGGACCAGTGGCGCGGACTCCTAAAAGGGCTTACCGACATGCCGCAGGAAACGTGGCAAGACACGCTGGGGAACCTTGCCCTCGAATGGTATAGAAATGGCCATGTCGAGCGGGAAGCCAAACGATTCAAAGAGAGTGCAGTGGTACATTCCGCATCACTTGTTTTGATGTCTTATTATGCGGAGAAAATCGATGCAAAATCAAGAGCAGAACTCCTTGATCAGGTCAAATCAAGGACCAAGGACCTTGAATCAACAGGCTTTAATTTTGATTGGAATTTATCCCTCGCAAATTTGAGGGCGGTGGTCGATGAAATGAGGACGGAGGCTTCGCGAACAGGCGACAATCGTGACCAACAGTTTAGCGAAAATACGCAGGAACCCGACGGGAACCCTCCAAGTGAAATAGCCAAAGACCAATGGCGGGCGCTTTTGAGGGGCCTTGCAGTCAAGCCCATCAACGAATGGATGGGCGCCATCGTAAAAATCAGCAACAATTATTATGACCTAGGCCAGGCAGAGTGGGAAGGCGAGAACTTCAAGGCGAGCGGCGCACGCTATTCCGTCTCATTGGTTTTGAAATCGTATTATGCTGAACAGATTGACGAACCATCGAGGGAAGCGCTTTTAACTAAAATCGATGCCAGGATTAAGGAACTTCAGGCCAAGGGTTTCAATTTTAATTGGACGTCGTCCCTCGCGAACCTAAAGCTTGCACTCGAAGAAATGACGACCGAAGTGACCGAGGAGCTTTCAACGGAACCCCAGGAGCCGAAAGAGATCGTAAATCAGCGGGCCGGCGATAACGTCTCGCCCATTGAAAGAGAATCTGATCCGTCGTTTAATTGCGACGATGCCGCCACTGAAACCGAAATAGCAATTTGCGCTGACAGCGCGTTATCTAAACTAGACGGCGAACTTGGCAGAGTATATCGACATGCGTTGCGCCGCGATCCATTGGTTAAGGGATCACAGAGGAAATGGATCAAAGAGCGAAACAGTGACTGCGACGCGGACTTGTATTGTTTGAAGTATTATACTGAAGACCGAATTAAGTATCTCAGCGGAACGATAAGCGACGGGACGTCAGAACAAAACGATATCTCCGAGACGGACTTTTCAGAAAGTGAAAGAAATTCCGAGACTCGCGGACTCATCCGCGATGAGACTGGCTTATTGGGATTGAAGCACAATAGGCCCCCGAGGTATCCCCCCGCGATGCTCCGGAGAGGGATTGAGGGCCGGGTGGTTTTAAGGGCGCTAGTCTCGAACGACGGCCGTCCTACACAGATCGAGGTAGATGTGAGCAGCGGATACGCAGAGTTTGATAAGTCCGCGATACAGGCCGCCCGGAGCTGGCGTTTTGACAAAGCTGACCCAACGACGACTGATGAGTGGATAACCTTCCCGGTAAACTTCAGTTTAAGCAAGCCACAATAGGAGTGAGCTTACAATTGTTCAGCTACGAACAAATCCACCATTCATTTGTTTCGCAATTCCAAGCGCCACCAACATTTCCAAGATGCGAGGGAGGCGCTCGCGCCATCTTCCACGTCCCGTGAAGCGGTCGGCGAGTTCGCCTTCAGTGAAAGGAAGCATCGCGCTGGACAGCAGATCGGCAACCGCGCGGACTTGATCGGTGAGGTCTTTGGGCCAGGGCGTCTTTGTCGTGGTAGCGGCAACCGCGGCGACTGGAGCATCGCTGTCATTGTCACCAGTGTCGATTTCGCTTTGATCAGGCGCAGCGTTGGCACTAGGATTCTGGAACTCAGGACGTAACCATCGGATCAAGCCGCGCGCTTCTTCTGTGGTGCGTTCGAGGTTCAACGCGACCAAGCGTTCAAGCAGATTCCCATCGAGTTCGCGGATAGCATCTTCCCGCGAGGAACCCTTTGACGGCGCCACATTTCCATTAGCGCATTGCATAAGCGAAACCAAGTCGGACCAGTTGTAAGAATCCAGAACGGCTAGATCTAGTTCATCGTGCATTTGTTTGAGAACGGACACAAGCCCGTGCTCGTGGATTAGCTTGTCCTTGGTCGTCAATTCTTCGCCGGATTTGAGCTTTTCCAACACGTTGTAGGTGCTGGTTAGAGTTAGATCAGCATGTAGAGATTTTTGCTGTTTGCGGTGTGCATCGATCAGTTCTGCGAGTGTTCGGATGCGTGCACGCAAGTCGGCCGAACCACCACTCGGAAACGGGAATGGATCAAAACAGCGCGTCTTGTTATATCGCGGGTCGTTGCCCACTCCCAATCGTCCGCCTGCCGCAATCGCCCAAAGTACGTGGATCTTGGATGAGAGCACACCAAGGTAAAATCCATCGTCAATCGCGATGCAGATCAACATGTTGTCCGGAAGAACCTCTTCCCTCAGGAGTGTGAAGACCCGGTGCTTTGCGGTTTCGACGGTCACTATCGTGCGGGAAAGACCCGATGTCGCACGCCGAAGAACCGGGCGCTCCCACCCAAATCGCCACCATCGATCACGAATCGCGGATCTGCGATTCAGATCGCGCTCGGGCTTTACGTGATCAATAACATGCTGAAATGCTGCGGGGTGCAAAATTCTCGCTTCGTCGTGCTCTAGACCAAAAAAGTCGATCACGAATACATCTCGGCTCTGCTGCATTACGTCGCGCCCATTCACATACGGTCGAATGACGCGCTTAGCACGGTCAGCCGTAACCGTGCCCGCGAGCCTCTCTGCTTCAGCGCGGGTAACTACAAAGCCAGACCCGTACAACTGAACTCCAGGGGACGACAAGCCCGAATTGGCCAAGAGCGTCGTTGCACCGCTCAGGTCGGCGCCAAGCGTAATGTTCGCGTTGATTCGTCCCGTCCGCTCCCGAAGCTCAACAACGACCTCGTCGTCTGTGGGCGACTCGCACTGAACAAGGGCAAGTCTTCCGATTTGGTTGCCTTGCACCACCGCCGTCATCGCAATACGAACTGCGGCGCCATCGGAGACGTCAACCCACGGGTGATCAGGGATCGCGAAGGTGATTGAAATAGGCTGCTTTGCGTCCTCAAGGTATTTCGAGATCACTCTTCGCTGGAAGACTTGTCCGATGCTGTTTGTTGTGATCAGGCCAAACGAGCGCAGTTGGCCATTCGAAAGTAGCTGCGCGGCGCGATCCCACCAATACATCACGAAATCAGCCTTCGGTGGGATGTGGCTATAGGTTCGCCATAGTGTTTCAACATACCCGTCACCCAACGTCTGTCGCGCAAGCCAGCCGCCAATGAAGGGCGGATTTCCAACCACGAAGTCGGCGACTGGCCACTCAGCTTTGCGCGGATTCTTGTATCGGTAGAGCGGCGTCCGCGCAGTGTCGTCGGGAATCTGTTCGCCGGTGACCGGACTGGTTTTTGTCGTGCGGCCGTCCCAACGAGTGATTGGCATCCCGCCGTCGTCGAAAACGAATTCTTCGCCGTCGTGAGCAAGCACCGCATCCCGGCATTCGATGTTGTGGAAGTCTTTCAGCACGGGCTGTGGCGGCATGACATGGCCGCGTGTTCGGAAATGCCACTGAAGATGGCCGATCCAAAGCACCATTTCGGCGATTGCAGCGGCGCGCGGATTCAGCTCGATACCAAGGAACTGATGCGGATCAACGGTGACGCCAGAGAGATCTAACAAGCCTTGACTGTCGCCCAGTTCAGTCAGCCGATTCAACACCTCACCTTCCAGGCGCTTCAGGTGCTCCAACGTCACATACAGAAAATTGCCAGAGCCGCATGCAGGATCGAGGACGCGCACGCTGCACAGTTGATGATGAAAACCGCGCACAGTCGCGATGGCACCCTTTGAATCGCCTTCCGCAGCCAAGGTCAAGGCGGCCGCCTGAATCGTCTTCCAGTCGTCGCGGAGCGGTTCGACAACGGTAGGCAAAACCAAGCGTTCTACGTACGCCCGCGGTGTGTAGTGCGCACCCAGGGAGTGGCGTTCGCGTGGATCGAGTGCCCGTTCCAAAAGTGTGCCAAAGATTGCAGGTTCTACGTGCTTCCAGTCGTGGCGAGCCGCCCTGCTCAGCAACCCAATCTGATCCCGGTTAAGAGACAGCACCAGCGGCGACTTGAACAGCTTTCCATTGAAGCGAAGAAGGTCGGCACGTAGAGCAACCGAGAAGCCACCGACATCCATTGCCTTCCACAACTCGGTCAGCAGCGGCACGAACTGCGCAGGATGCTTCTCGCACTCAGCCAACAATTCTTTGAAGCTCTCTGCGGGCAGCAACTCGACATCTTCAGCAAAGAGTGTGAACAAGCAGCGAGTCAGGAAGCCCGCAACAGTCTCCGCATCCAATCCCGTGCTCTCTAGTGACTTGGCCAACTCTGCCAGATCACTTGCGATTTCCCGCGTGACTCGCGCAGCGGTGCGCGATGGGTCAAGGCTTAGCGGATCTAGCCAGGCATTGCGAAGGCGCTCAGTGATCTCAGGCCGATGCAAGTCTTGCAAGCGGATGCGGTGCGACGAGGGATCAGGAAACGGGGTGTAAGTCGCGCCAGAGCGCGAAAACTCGGCATAGACATCAATGGTGTTGCCAACGTCGACAACCAGCAACAACGGCGGACGACCTTCGGTCACTGGCAAGGCACGAGCATAGTTTTCCGCCTGCGTGCGAGCGCGCATCAACGCCAGATCGAAACCTTTGGTGTGCTCGCCGGCCTTGACCTTTTTTGCCTCGCAGATGAAGTGCCCGCGTCTGTAGAGGTCGATCCGGCCAAGCGAGCTACTTCCATCGCCATGTGAGAACTGAACGCGACGCTCGAACACATACGCGTTGTCCCGAGTGTCATCGCTCGCCGGATCAGGGCGCGGAAGCCCGAGCAACTCGATCAGTTCGCCTAGGAATAGTTGGTAGTTCGCAAGCTCAGATCCGCGAGCACCGGACCAGCGAGAGATGAAGGCATCAACTGCTTCCGTCTGAGTGCTCATCGGGCATGGCCTATGGCGTTGCCGTCGATTCTTGCATGCGCGCGAGCAATCCGACCATCAATCTTGGCCCGAACGCCGTGACCGTTGAACAATCAACATGCGCACGGACTAAATAGGGATATTAATCGATCTCGAACGGAAGTCCGGAATCCGACTGAAAATCGATTATTGGTCAGGCAGGGCATGAACCGCCGATGACCACATAAAAGATTCGATGCGCCTGCTAGGATCTTTAGGTTAACTATGCCAAAAACATCAAAAAAATACAACTAAAGAATATAAAAACAAGGAATATATATATATCATGAAAAGTCAAAACGAGAGAGTAATCAACTATTCAAGAAATAGATCCATAATACATGTCCAGTCTGAGAGTCAAGCACTTACCCCTATTGGAATCGATTTTGAAACAGCGGACAACGATCAAGTAATCAATGGAACCCAGAACGGCAGCTATCTCCACGGCCCGTGGAGAGAAGCTATTCTGTCCAGAGGGCCATTCACCCACTTTTTGACCGTAACCTACAGTCACGAATACTCAGACCATATCGCTATAGAATCCGTGCGCAAACTGATCGAACACATAAACAGAGACATATTTGGATCTAGATGGAAGAAGAAAAAAAGCGGCATTATTGGTGTAGCGGTTGCGGAGCGGCACAAAGTAAGTATGGATTTTCGCGGTCAACTTCACTTTCATATCTTGCTGCGAACGTCACACATCCGGTTGAGCCACAAGGAACTGTCGACGCTGTTCATTGATACGGCGCTACGACTAACTGACGCGAAAGGCCGACTGATGACCCACTCCAAAAATGTCGATGTCCGAAGTGTCGATAATGAATATAACTTGTCTGGTTATTTGGTAAAGGATCTTAACTGCGAGCACTGGCAATCTGGAGATAATATAACATTCATCTCAGAAGGCATCGGCATGGACCACTTTCAATTTACGAATAAAAACAAGAAGCAGCTCGCCAACTTCCGGTGACGAACGCATTCAATTGCGAACATTGCCAAACTCCCACAAGCGTAACTGGTGGATCACAACTGCGCGAGCGCAAAGCTCGTTCCATATGGAACTGCACAGGTGGCAACGCGACCTACCCCGCTGACGGAAAGTGACCGCGCATAGGCCTTGCTGCCTTTCCAGTCAAATCAAGAACTTAACTAACTATTCTGAGACCTTAAATTCATTCAATGAATTAACGTGAATTTCTAGTGGTTTTATTTACACCATTAATAGGAGTACAGCGGCGCGAAAGCGCCGCCTACCCAATTTCCGACTATTTTTTTAATTGAAAACTTTGGCGCCGGTGGCGCTCGAACCCAAGTTCGCGCGTTAATTAAATCCTCTAAAATAATCAACAAGTGTAAAAAGAGTCGATGAGCGATTTTCTTAAATTGTCATGATGTTGATTGCCTGCGTGTCAATGATACGATGACTCTCCCCAATCAAGGGGCTCAAACCAAGAAGGAATTAACTTATGTCGTGGAAAAACCAGGTGGAATTTAGGCCGTTGTTGGATGTTTGCGAAGCCTACGGAATCAGCAAGACAACCATCTACAAACTTATGAAGTCGAACAAACTGAACACGTTCACCATTGGCAGACGTCGAATGGTGATGATTGATAGCGTGAAGGCACTAGCTCACGCTGCCATGCGGAATGCTGCAACGACGAGGTAGCGTTTGAAGCCGTACGTTCGTGGAGTAAGCACCATGTTCGGTTCACTAGAAAAGCCAACAGGCCCACGCGTAATGCTGGGCCTGTTGACATTGCGGTTCTCAGAACGTAAAACAATAATTTCAGTTTGGCTGTCAAGCCACTCCCGAAAATTCGAACCTTGAAAATGACCTTCGCCGCTGGATAACAGGCTCGTTTATCAATGAATGCTTTGCATATCGTCGAAACATTCGGTTAGCACAGATACACACCGATTGTCGGCGACCGAAATACCCACTTACCTTGTCACCTGCCGAACACCTGTCGCGCGATAGCCAGGATATTGCCCTTCGGCGGCATGCTTCGCGGCCATTTGATCGGGAGCACGAACAATTGCATGAAATCCCGCTGACGCCCCGGCACGCGGATCAGTTCTGACCAGCGGGACTATAAACTCCTTCAATTTGTCCATGCATCCCCCGTTTGATCGAGGATTATACTGCTCCGCTGATCAACTGTCATTACGATTTGCCTTGAAGTCTGCCGTATTTCGCCCATAATACGGCACGCTGGATATAATCCGGGTTTCTAGCGGCATCCGTGCACAATCGAACTGGATTTGGCGTGACGTCAACCCGACCGAGGTCAAGCCGATCAGCATCCCAACAAATCTGCACTATCAGATCGGCATCAAGGTGTCCCGCACTGTGATCGCGCAATGCCTCTGCAAGTAGCAGGAAGTCAGCATCACACAGGTCGACATGTGACGCTTTGCGCAGCCATTCGGCAAATTCCGCGGCGCGCTCCCCGTGCTCCGGGTCCCAGGTCTCGTTTTCACGCTTGACGTCATGGAGCACCGCGAACAGCTCCACTACGTGAGTCGGGACGCCGCTCTTCGCTGCGAGGTAGCGACCATGCGCTAGGACTCGACACCAATGAGCTACACCGTGCACGCCGTGCCAATCCAAGTGGAACTCACGTCGGAGAAGCCTCCACAGTGTGCGCGTCAGAACCCTCAAACCTTGGCGCCCCACGTCGATTGGCGGGTTCGCGGCAACGCTAAACAGTCGCGCGCGGGATGCGCACTGATGCAATTGTCGCCGGCTGCGCAGCCTTTCGCGATGGCGCTGCCAATGCTTGGTCGAGTGCGTTTTCCGCCACGTGGTAGCCTGTTCTTCAGGAAGTTTCGTTCTGCCATCAGTCGGCTCCTTTGTGGGTTGACGAGGGCAACGATGCCCACGATTTCAAGCTTTCGAATTTGTGGTATGTAATGTGGTACTAATGACCGCGATTGTCAGACTAGTACCATCAATATCAATATGTTAGGTGGCTTATGCTTTTGATGATCGACAACTACGACAGCTTCACCTACAACCTCGTGCAGTACTTGTCCGAGTTGGGTGAGGATGTGCGCGTCTATCGCAATGACGCGCTGACGACAGCGGACATTGCGGCGCTGGCGCCGCAGCGGATCGTGATTTCGCCGGGGCCGTGCACGCCGAATGAGGCGGGGATATCGCTGGCGGTGATTCGTGAGTTTGGCGGACGCATTCCGATCCTTGGCGTGTGCCTGGGGCACCAGAGCATCGGCCAGTCCTTCGGCGGTGAGGTGGTGCGTGCGCGGCGGGTGATGCATGGCAAGACATCGACGATCCGGCATTCGGGGGTGGGTGTCTTCATGGGGTTGCCGGATCCGTTCGAGGCGACGCGCTATCACTCGCTGATCGTGCGCAAGGAATCGCTGCCGGCGGAACTGGAAATCACGGCGTGGACCGAGGATGAGTCCGGCGGCGTCGACGAGATCATGGGGCTGCGCCATCGCAGCATGGCGATCGAAGGCGTGCAGTTCCATCCGGAATCGATCCTGACGCGCGTCGGCATGGATCTGCTGGCGAACTTTGTTGGCGCGCCGCGACGGTTGGCGGCGTAGGCGTGGGTGAGCGTGGGCTCGTGCGGGAGCGTGTTGATCTCGCGATCTGGTGATCTTGTGGGGCGGACTTCGGCTCGGAGGTGTTCGAGCAGAGATCGCGGGATGAACCCGCTCCCACAGTAAAGCGGTCTGCGGGGTTGGAGGAAGCCCCTGCTTGCGTCGAACAACGGGTTCGCATGCGCTTGCCTCTTTACCCGCCGGCCGCCTGAACCTAGATTCCAGAACAACGCACGGCGACTTCCCAGCGCCCTGCCCCGTCTACCCGCTGGAGTCCTCATGCTGAATGATGTGCTGAACAAACTGGTGAGCGGCCAGGACCTGACTGCCGCCGAAGCCGAGAGCGCGATGCGCACGATCATGGCCGGCCAAGCCACGTCGGCGCAGATTGCTGCGTTTCTGGTCGCGCTGCGCATGAAGGGCGAGACCACCGACGAGATCGCCGCTGCGAGCCGCGTGATGCGCTCGCTGATGACGCCGGTGAATCTGCCCACTGAACACCTGACCGATATCGTCGGCACCGGTGGTGACCACGCCTGTACCTTCAATGTGTCGACCGCAGCCAGTTTTGTTGCTGCGGTGGGCGGCGCACGCATCGCCAAACACGGCAATCGCTCGGTGTCGAGCAAGTCGGGCAGCGCGGACCTGCTGGAGATCGCTGGCGCGCGACTCGATCTTGGCCCGGATGCAGTGCGCGAGTGCGTCGAACAAGTCGGCTTCGGCTTCATGTTTGCGCCGATGCATCACGGCGCAATGAAACACGCGGCGCCGGTGCGCCGCGAATTGGGCCTGCGCACGCTGTTCAACCTGCTTGGCCCGCTGACGAACCCGGCGCAGGCGCCGCATCAAGTGCTCGGGGTATTCGATCGGCGCTGGCTGGAACCGTTGGCGCGCGTCCTCGGCGAACTCGGCAGCAAGCATGTGTTGGCGGTACACGCGCTCGATGGCCTCGATGAGATCTCGATTGCCGCGCCGAGCCAGGTCGCGGAACTGAAACAGGGTGAGGTCAAGGTGTATTCGATCGCGCCCGAAGACTTTGGCATCGAGCGCCAAACGATCGACTCGCTGCGCGTCGAATCGCCGGCCGAGAGTCTGGCGATCGTGCAGCGCGTGCTCGGTGGCGAAGCCGGCCCGGCCGCGGACTTTGTCGCCTTGAACGCAGGCGCCGCCTTGTATGCCGCCGATCGGGCGGACACGCTCGCGGAAGGCATCGCCAGCGCGCGCGACATCCTGAAGGCCGGGCACGCGCTGGCGCGTTTGCAGCAGTTCGTGGCGCTGACGCACCGACTATGAGCGATATCCTCGACCGTATCCTGGCGCGCAAGGCCGAAGAAATCGCCGCGCGTCGCCAGCGCCGGCCGCTGGCGGAACTGAAATCGCGCGCGTCGGAAACGCCGACGTCGCGCGGTTTTGAAGCTACCCTGCGTGGCCGCGTGCGCGCCGGAAAACCGGCGGTGATCGCCGAGGTGAAAAAGGCCAGCCCGAGCAAGGGCGTGATCCGGCCCAACTTCGACCCGGCGGCAATTGCGCAGAGCTATGCGTCGGCCGGTGCTGCGTGTCTGTCGGTGCTCACCGACGAAGACTTCTTTCAGGGCCATGACCAGTATCTCGAACAAGCGCGCCGCGCCTGCGTGCTGCCGATCCTGCGCAAAGATTTCACCATCGACGCCTATCAGGTCTACGAAGCGCGCGATCTCGGCGCCGATTGCATTCTGCTGATCGTTGCTGCTTTGCCCGACTCTCGTCTCAACGAGCTCGCCGATCTGGCGGCCGAGCTGGGCATCGACGTGCTGGTGGAAGTGCACGATGGCGACGAACTCAAGCGCGCGTTGACCACCCGCGCAGGCCTGATCGGCATCAACAATCGCAATCTGCGCACCTTCGAGACGCGCCTGGAAACCACCCTGGAGTTGCGCGAACAGGTTCCGGCCGATCGCCTGCTGGTTACCGAGAGCGGCATTTCGACGCGTGCCGATGTAACGCTCATGCGCAACGCCGGAGTGCATACGTTTCTGGTGGGTGAAGCGTTCATGCGCGCAGCGGATCCCGGCGCAGAGTTGGAGAAGCTGTTTTATCCGTAGGCGCAAGCGTTTCGGTCGAGGCGGCCTCGGCGGAACCGAGCTTGAGTGCTCACAGCGACCTTCTTGTAGAGCGGAGCTTGCGCCGCTGCTCCTGCACCGCAAAACGCGTCAATCCCGCAATCAAGGGCAGCGGAGCAAGCTCCGCTCTACGGAAGCGGCGGCAGCGGAGCAAGCTCCGCTCTACGGAAGCAGGGGCAGCGGAGCAAGCTCCGCTCTACGGAAGCGGTGGCAGCGGAGCAAGCTCCGCTCTACGAAAGCGGTGGCAGCGGAGCAAGCTCCGCTCTACGGAAGCGGCGGCAGCGGAGCAAGCTCCGCTCTACGGAAGCAGGGGCAGCGGAGCAAGCTCCGCTCTACGGAAGCGGTGGCAGCGGAGCAAGCTCCGCTCTACGGAAGCAGCGGCAGCGGAGCAAGCTCCGCTCTACAGAGGCGGTAGCAGCGGAGCAAGCTCCGCTCTACAGCAACAAGCCGCCCTGCAGCGCCTCGCGCACCGGGGCGAAGCTGCGTCGGTGGATGGCGCAGGGTCCGAGTTCGCGCAAGCGACTGAGGTGATCGGGGGTCGGGTAGCCGAAATGCAGTGCGAAGCCGTAGGCGGGGTACAGGCGGTCGCTGGCGCGCATCAGGTCGTCGCGATGGGTCTTGGCGAGGATCGACGCAGCGGATATGCACGCCTCCTTGGCATCGCCCTTGACGATCGCCTGCGCCGGCAGCGTCAAGTCAGACGGGATCTTGTTGCCGTCGATCAGCACCTCGGTGGGTCGGATCGACAGGGCCATGGCAGCGCGCGTCATGCCGCGCATGGTGGCCTGGAAGATGTTGATGCGATCAATCTCCTCGACCTCGACGACGATGATCGACCAGGCCAACGCCTGCGCCTGGATCTGCGGCATCAACGCCTCGCGACGACTGGCGGTGAGTGCCTTGGAATCGGCGAGACCGGCGATCGGCCGCCGTGGATCGAGGATTACCGCGGCGACCACCACGGGTCCGGCCAGTGGTCCACGTCCGGCTTCGTCGATGCCGGCAATCAGCATGGCAACCGTTCCAGCACGGCTTCGGCTGCGCGCGCCGAGGCATTGCAGCGCAGACGACGATGGATCTCGTCGCAGGTCGTCTCGAACGACTCCACTGCCGTCGGATCTTCGAGCCAGCGCTCCAGCGCCTGCGTCAGCGATTCCGGCGTCAGTTGATGCTGACTGATCTCCGCGACCAGATCGCGCCCGGCCAGGACGTTCGGCAGCGAATAGTGACGCACCTTGAGCAGGCGCAGCGTGCGCACGATCCAGTAGGTCAGTGGCGCAATGCGGTAACCGACCACCATCGGGCGCCGGCTAAGCGCCGTCTCCAGCGTGGCGGTACCGGAAGCCACCAGTGCGAGGTCGCACGCCGCCAACACCTCGCGCATGCGTCCGACCACGATGCATGCGCGCGCAGCAAGTTCAGGTCTCTGCTCGAGCAACTGGCGCAAGCGGATCGCCAGAGCTTCGTTGCTGGCAGCGATCAGCACGCCGAAATCGGGTCGGCGGGCGCACAGCAGGGCTGCGGCGCCCAGGAAGTCCGAACCCAGGCGTTCGATCTCGCCGCGACGGCTGCCCGGCACCAGCGCCAGCAGGCGAAGGTCATCGCGCATTCCCAAGGCTCTGCGGGCGCTTGCACGATCGACTTCCAACGGCATCTCGTCGGCGAACGGATGTCCGACAAAACGCGCGTCTACGCCGTGTCGCGCGTACAACTCGGGCTCGAATGGAAACAGGCAGAGCACGCGATCGGCGCATTCGCCAATGCTGCGCGCCCTGCCCTGACGCCAGGCCCAGATCGACGGACTGACGTAGTGCATGGTCGGCAAACCGCGTGCCTTCAGGCGCCGCTCGATGCCGAGGTTGAAGTCCGGCGCGTCGATGCCGATGTAGATCGCGGCGCCGCTTTCAGCAATGCGCGCGACGAATTCGCGGCGCAGCCGGAGCAGTCGCGGCAGATGCCGGAGCACCTCGACCAGCCCCATGACTGCCAGTTCCTGCGCATCCCACCAGGTGTCCATGCCAGCCGCGCGCATGGCGGGACCGCCGATGCCGGCGAACTTGAGCTCCGGGCGACGCACACGCAGCTCTGCGATCAGTCCGGCACCGAGCTGGTCGCCGGAGGCTTCGCCGGCGCAAAGGATGATGGTGGTCACGGCCTGACAGGGTAGCGTGTACAGGGCATGGGTACAGCGCGCGCGCTCTCTCCGCCCTGGCTGTCGTGGGTCCAGACTTGTCTGGACGCTCGTGGCCCACTGAAGCTGGAAGCGTCCGGACAAGTCTGGACCCACAAAAGCTCTACCCGGGCGAGCCCATCGCGCCGCTTGCGCCCCTCTGCCCGCTTGCCGCGTTTTGGCTTCACCTCAAGATACTGCGCTCGCTGCGATCGATGAACTCGACCAACAACGCCACTTCGGGGGCACTCGCGGCCTGTTCGGCGAGCTTTGCGCGCGCTTCCTTGAGCGGCAGACCCGACAGATAGAGCGTCTTGTAGGCGCGCTTGATCGCGCCGATCTGCTCGGCCGAGAAACCGCGGCGTTTGAGGCCTTCGCTGTTGATGCCGCGCGGCACGCTCATCTCGCTGCCGACCACCACATACGGCGGCACATCGCAGTTGATCTTGCTGCCCATGCCGGTGAAGGCGTGGGCGCCGACCTTGCAGAACTGATGAATCAGCGAGAAGCCGCCGAGGATGGCATGGTCGTGAATGGTGACGTGCCCGGCCAGCGTGACCGAGTTGGCAAGGATGGTATGGCTGCCGATGATGCAGTCATGCGCCACATGCACGTAGGCCATGATCCAGTTGTCGTCGCCGATCACCGTGGCGCCGCCGCCTTGCGCGGTGCCGCGGTTGATGGTGACGAACTCGCGGATGGTATTGCCATCGCCGATCTTCAGCAGCGTTGGCTCGCCGGCGTACTTCTTGTCCTGCGGCGCTCCTCCGACGGCGGCGTGGGCGTGAATCTGGTTGTTGCGGCCGATCTCGGTCGGCCCCTCGATCACGCAATGGGCACCGATGCGGCAACCAGGCCCGATGACCACGTCGGCGCCGATGATGGCGTACGGTGCAACCTCGACGCTAACGTCCAGGCGCGCCGAAGGATCGATGATCGCACTCGGATGGATCGCCATCACGGGCTCCGTTCGGCGCACAGCATCTCGGCGCTGGCGACCACTTCGCCATCCACTTTGGCCTGGCAGACAAACTGACCCATGCGCATCACCATGCGTTTTTGCTCGACCTCCAGAAGCAACTGGTCGCCGGGGCGGACGATCTTCGAGAACCGCGCCTTGTCGATCTTCACCAGGTAATACAGGGGCTTGGTATCGGGCGCCTGCAATGCCGAGAGCTGCACCAGCAGTCCCGAGGCCTGCGCCAGCGCCTCCAGTATCAACACGCCGGGCATCACCGGGTTGCCGGGGAAGTGGCCCTGGAAGAAGGGCTCGTTGCAGGTCACGTTCTTGATTGCGCTGAGGCGCTTGCCATGCTCGAAGGCGATCACCCGATCGACCAGCAGGAACGGATAACGGTGCGGCAGCAGTTCAGCGATGCGACGCACATCGACGGGCAGTTCGACCCGTGCGGCGGGAGTATCGTTCATGGTTTCAACGGTTCCGTTTGGTCGTCGTGATCTGTCGCGCCAGATCGTCCAGTTGTTTGAAGCGCACGGCGCTGCGGCGCCAGTCGCGATTATCCATCAGCGGCGTGCCCGACGAATACTCGCCGGGCTCGCGGATCGAATGCGTCACCAGGCTCATCGCGGTGATGGTCACCTTGTCGCAGATTTCGAGGTGTCCGAGCACGCCGGCGGCGCCGCCGATCAGACAGTAACGACCGATGCGTGCACTGCCGGCGACTGCCGAGCAGCCGGCCATGGCCGTATGCGCGCCGATGAAGACGTTGTGGGCAATCTGGATCTGGTTGTCGAGGCGCACGTCCTGTTCCAGCACGGTGTCGCCCAATGCGCCGCGATCGATGGTGGTGTTGGCCCCGATCTCGCAGTCGTCGCCGATCACCACGCCGCCGAGTTGCGGCACCTTGAGCCAGTGCCCACGATCCATCGCCAGCCCGAAACCGTCGGCGCCGAGTACCGCACCGGGATGGATCAGCACGCGAGCGCCGATGCGCACTCGGGTCACCAACGTGACCCGTGCGACCAGATGCGCTCCGGCGCCGACATGACAGTCCTCGCCGATGCTTGAGTGGCTGCCGATGACCGCGCCAGCAGCAACGCTGGCCCCGGCGGCGATGCTGACGAATGGCCCGATGTGGGCGCTGGCATCGATGTGCGCTCCAGCGTCGACCACGGCACTCGGGTGAATTCCCGGCGGGCGCGCCGGACGCGGCTCGAACATCGCGGCGATGCGCGCGAAATCCGCATACGGATTGCGACTGATCAGCGCCGGACACGGTGCGTCGGCGACCGCGTCTGCCGCCAGCACGACCGCACCGGCCAACGTGTGTTGCAGTTGAGCGCGGTACTTCGGGTTTGCCAGAAAGCTCAGTTGGTCGGCCTGCGCCGCTTCAAGCGTGCCGACCCCATGAATGCGCACGGCACCATCGCCGGTGAAGTCGAGTCCGCAAGTGGCTGCCAGTTCAGCCAGCGAGCGCGCGTTCATTGTCCGCGCAACTCTGCTGCGTGCGCGTTCACGCGCTGCAGAATGGCATCGGTGATGTCGAGCCTGGGGTGCGCGAAGCCGACACCATCGGTCAACACCAGGTCGAAGCCCTGTTCGCGCGCATAGGCGCCGATCTCTTCGCGGATGCGCTGGTCGATGGTCTCGCTGAGTTCGTTGATGCGCCGGTTCATCGCCTGCTTCATGTCGGTTCGACGGCGCTGGATGCTGCGCTCCAGCACCTCGATCTCCTGCCGCAGTTCGAGCGCTTCCTGCGACGTCAGCGCGGCGATCTCGCGCTCACGCCGCGCCTCGAGTTCGCGCAGGCGTGCCTCCTCCAGTTCCAACACCTGGGAGCGCGCCGAAAATTCGTCGGTGAGGCGTTCGCGACCAACGGTGAACAGTTCGGACTCGCGAATGATGCGCTGGGTATCGACATAACCGATCCGGGTTGCCGTGGTCTGTGCAACGCTCAGCCCGCTCAGCAGCAGCGATGCCAGCACGACGACCGCTGTCGCCAGTCGACGGGAGCGCACTCGAATGGCAACGCGCATTGGCAAGCACCCCGGCCCGCGGCGCCGGTCAGAACTGGTTGCCGAAGGAGAACTGGATGCGCTCGGTTTCGTCGCCCTCCTTGTCGTTCAACGGGAAGGCCAGATTGATGATGATCGGGCCCACCGGCGCGCGCCATTGCATGGTCAGGCCGGTCGAATAACGTAGTTCGCCGGCGTCGAAGTCGTCCCAATCCTTGTAGACATTGCCGACATCGAAGAACAGGCCGAGACGGATGGTGTCGGCGCCCTTGGCGAATGGCGTCGGGAACAGGAACTCGACGTTGCCGATCATGCTCAGAGCGCCACCGACCGGGAGCAGTTCGCCGCCGGACAACAGGCGCGGACCCAGCGTGTTGTCGCGGAAACCACGCACCGAGCGTACGCCGCCGGAATAGAAGTTCTCCCAGAACGGGAATCCGAGCCGGCCGCCGATGGGATCGCCGTTGGCATCGGGGACCGGGTTGGTCTTGCTGCCACCGAAGGTGTCGCCATAGCCGAGTTCGGCATTGACCATCAGCGTGAACGCCTGGGTCAGCGGGAAATAGCGTTGATACTGCGCCGTGATCTTGTAGTACTCCATTTCGCTCGGCGGCAGGACCAGTTCGCCGACGAACTTGGTCAGCGCGCCCGCAGTCGGCGAGAAGAAGCGGTTGCGGCTGTCGCGGAACCAGGACGTTTCCAGGCGCCAGGAATTGAAGATGCTGTTGTCGTAGACGAACGGTACGAACTCGGCGGGTGTAAGGCCAGGGAAGATCTCGATCTGGGTCTGGTCGAGCGCCAGACGAAACTGCACGCGATCGTATTCCGACAACGGCAGTCCGTAGCTCATGCCGACCTGGGCCACGTTCGAGGTGTAGCTGGCCAGGTTCGCCTGCGAAGAATCGAGTTCGCGGTAACTCACGTTGAATCCGCGACTGACGCCCTCGTCGGTGTAATACGGGTTGAAGTAGGAGGCGTCGAAGCGCTTGTAAATGTCGTTGTTGCTGACCGCAACGCCGACGCGATTGCCGGTACCGAGGAAGTTGTCGAAGGACAACGCCACCGACAGGATCGCGCCCTGCAGTTCGGAGTAGCCGACGCCGAACTGGAAGTTTCCGGTCTGCTGCTCCACGACCTTGACGACGACGTCGACCTGATCGTCGGTTCCGGCAACCTTGGGGGTTTCCACGGTCACGGTCTTGAAGAAACCGAGGCGCTCGAGGCGTACCTTGGAGCGGTCGATCGCCGCCTGGTTGTACCAACCGCCCTCGAACTGACGCATTTCGCGGCGCAAGACCGTATCCAGCGTCTTGGAGTTGCCCTCGAAGCTGATGCGGCGCACGTAGACGCGCTTGCCGGGATCGACCAGCATGGTGATGTCGACGATGCGCTTGTCGCGATCGACGTTCGGAATCGGCGATACGTTGGCGAATGCGTAACCGAAGTTGCCGAGCAGTTTCTGGATGTATTCGCTGGTCTGTTCCAGCTTCTTGCGCGAAAAGATCTCGCCCGAATTGAACAGCACCAGGCGCCGCAGGGTGGCTTCATCGACGATGTACTTGCCGGTCAGACGCACCTCGCCGACCGTGTAGACCTCGCCCTCCGCAATGTTTGCGGTGATGTAGACGTTGCGCCGGTCGGGGCTGACGCTGACCTGGGTCGACTCCACGTCGAAATCGACGTAACCGCGATCGAGATAGAAGGCGCGCAACTTTTCCAGGTCGCCGGAGAGCTTCTCGCGCGAGTACTGGTCGTCACGACGGTACCAGGACAGCCAGTTGGTGGTGTCGAGTTCGAAGGCCTCGCGGATCTCGTCGTCGGTGTAAGTGGAATTGCCGACGATGTTCAGGTGCTTGATCTTTGCCGCCTTGCCCTCGGCGATGGTGATCGTCACATCGACGCGATTGCGATCGAGCTCCTTCACCGAGGGGGTGATGCGAACGTTGTACTTGCCGCGGTTGTTGTACTGCCGCGTCAGTTCCTGGGTCACGCGCTCGATATTGAGCTCGTTGTAGGTCTCGCCCTCGGACAGACCGATGTTGTTCAGCCCCTTGGTCAGCTCCTCGGTCTTGATGTCCTTGTTGCCGACCAGCGTGATGTTGGCGATCGCCGGGCGTTCGCTGACCACAACAACCAGGATGTCGCCCTGACGATCGAGACGTACATCCTTGAAGAACCCGGTGCGGTAGAGCGCTCTCAATGCCTCCGCAGAACGGCTGCGGCTGAGCGTATCGCCCTTCTGCACCGGCAGGTAGGTGAACACCGTACCCGCAGAGATGCGCTCCAGGCCATCGACGCGGATGTCGCTGATGACGAAGTCGTCAACAGCAAGTGCTGCGCCTCCGGAGAGTGCCAGCAAAATGGACGCGACCAATCTTTTCATGCACGCAAAGCCTCAGGGCATATCGTCGTCAGGGGGAGCCACGCGTTGTGTTTGTGAATACGTTTGCGTGGTCTCTGGGGTGAACGGCAAGGCCAGTTGTGCAACGAGCACCGCACTACGAAGACATCAGCCTGCTGAAGTCGTTGAAGAATGCCAGACACATCAGCGCCAGCAAGGCTCCCAACCCCAGGTAATGACCAACAGCCTGCGCGCGATCGCTCAGCGGACTACCTTTCACCCACTCGATAAAGTAATACAACAAATGACCGCCATCCAGGATCGGAATCGGCAGCAGATTCATGATGCAAAGACTCAGGCTGATGAGGCCGAGGAACCGCAGGAACTGCGTGAACCCACCTTCAGCCGAGTAGTTGGCGAACTGCGCAATGCTGATCGGACCGGAGACATTCTTCAACTGCGCATCGCCCACCAGCATGTGCCAGATCACGCGGACACTGCCGGTCGTCAGTCGCCAGGTCTCGGCAAAGGCCTGCGGGACCGCTTCCAGAGGTCCATGGCGCCGTGTGGTCTCGCGCATGTCCGGGCCCACGCCGATCAGCCAGACCGATTTTTCGCCGCGCTGTTCGGAACGCGCGGGAATGATCAGTGTCTCGCGGATGCCGTTGCGCTCGATCAGCAGACGGATGCGCCCATCATTGGCAGCGCCCTCGACCTGGATCGCCTCGCTCATCGATGCGAAGCGGTCGACTTCGGTGTCGCCCACCTTGATCACGCGATCGCCCGCACGCAAGCCGGCGACCATCGCCGGATCGCCCTCGCGCAGGCTTCCGGCGACCGCCGGCGGTACCCAGTGCCAGGGCTTCAGGCCCAGTTGTGCCAGAAACCGCTCCTCGTCGACCGCCTCGCCGAGGTCGCCCAGGTTCATCGGTCGGGTCACGATGTCGCCGTTGGCGCGGCGCACATCGATCTGGACCGTCTGGCCGCGGTAGGCACGCGTGGTCAGATCGACCAGCACATGCGTCCAGTTGCTGGTCGGGCGTTCATCCACGGCGAGGATCAGATCACCGCGCTGCAATCCGGCTTTGGCCGCCAGCCCGGTGGTTTCGCCGACGAACGGCGCATAGTCGCGAACGCCGACCAACAGCATCAGCCAGAACGCAAACAGGGCAAAAGCCAGGTTGAACAACGGACCGGCAGCGACGATCGCGACACGCTGACCGAGTGGCTTGCGATTGAACGCTCTGCCGACCTCGGCAGTTTCCACCTCGGCTTCGCGTTCATCGAGCATTTTCACGTAGCCGCCGAGCGGAATCGCGGCGATCACGTATTCGGTGCCGTCCTTGCCGCGCCGCGACCACAGTGGTTTGCCCAGTCCGACGCTGAAGCGCAGCACCTTGACACCGCAGCGCCTGGCCACCCAGAAGTGGCCGAACTCGTGGAAGGTCACCAGCAAGCTGGTCGCCACCAGAAACCAGAAGATCGAACCCAGCACTAGTTCCACGTGATCTCCAAAGTTCGTCGCGCCTGATTCATGTCAATTCCTTACGTCCGAGTCGATCGCCAACTGAGCGAAGCGACGCGCCTGAGCATCGGCATCGAGCACCGCATCGAGCGACTCTGCGGACGATAGTGCACAACCATTTAAAGCCTCGTTAACGATGGCGGCAATCTGCAGGAATCCAAGCCTCCCGTTCAGGAACGCAGCAACGGCGACCTCGTTTGCGGCGTTCAGCACGGCCGGCGCGGTGCCACCGGCGTCCAATGCGTCGCACGCCAGTTGCAGGCACGGAAACGCGTGCACGTCGGGTTCCGCAAAATCCAGTCGCGACAGCGTCGCCAGATCGAGCACCGCAGCTCCGGACTCGATGCGCTCGGGCCAGGCCAATGCATGGGCGATCGGGATGCGCATGTCGGCACTGCCGAGCTGCGCCAGGAAACTGCCATCGGTGTATTCGACCAGCGAATGCACCGTGCTCTGCGGGTGCACGAGGACGCGGATGCGCGAGCGCTCCAGGCCGAACAGGAAATGCGCCTCGATGACTTCGAGGCCCTTGTTCATCAGGGTCGCCGAGTCCACCGATATCTTCGGCCCCATGACCCAGTTGGGATGCGCGCAGGCCTGGGCCACGCTCACCGCAGCGAGTTGTTCGCGCGACCAGCCACGAAACGGCCCGCCGGAAGCGGTGAGCCATAGCTGGCGCACGCCGCGCGGTGGTCGATCGCTGGCCGCAGGCAGGCACTGGAAAATGGCGTTGTGCTCGCTGTCGATCGGCAACAACTGTGCGCCCCCCTGCTCTACGGCGCGCATCAGCAGCGCGCCGGCGCACACCAGCGCCTCCTTGTTCGCGAGCAGGATGCGCTTGCCGGCACGCGCGGCCGCGAGCGTAGGCGCCAGGCCGGCAGCGCCGACAATCGCGGCCACCACGATGTCGATCGCCGCCTGTGCGGCGGCTGAATCGATCGCGGCGGCGCCTTCTTCGACCGCAGTGGCGAGTCCAGCCGCGCGCAGACTTTCGCGCAATCGTTGCGCCGCGGCAGACTCCGCCATCACCGCCAGCGATGGCCGCAAGCGCCGGCAGATCTCCAGCATTGCGGCGTCATCGCGCGCCGCAACCACCGTGTGCAGTCGATAGCGGTCCGGATGCCGCTCGATCAGGTCGAGCGTGCTCGCGCCGATCGATCCGGTTGCGCCGAGCAGGCAGATTGCCTTCATAGACCGATCAGGTAGCGACCGCAGACGAAGATCGGCAGCGCCGACAACACACTGTCGATACGGTCGAGCATGCCGCCGTGACCAGGCAACAGCGAGCCCGAATCCTTCAGGTTCGACTGGCGCTTGATCAGGCTTTCGAACAAATCGCCGACAATCGAGAACAGCACCGTCACCGTTGCCAGAATGATCAGCAGGGCATGTCCCACCGGGATCGGCTCGATCAGCCATCCGGCAACAGCAGCAAACAAGACGGTCCCGAGCAGCGCCCCGTACACGCCCTCGCGGGTCTTCCCGGGACTGATGCGTGGCGCCAGCTTGTGCTCACCAAAGCGGCGCCCGGCAAAATAGGCGGATACATCGGCCACCCAGATCAGCATCAGTACGAACAAGGTCCACCAGGGTCCGGCCGCCGGCTCGCGATGGATCAGCCAGGCCGCAACCCAGGCCGGCACCACCATCATGCTGCCGACCAACATCTTGATCTCGCGATTGCGCCGGGTAGGCGCCGAACCGAACTCGAACGCACGCAACCAGAAGATCGCGATGCACCACCAGACCACCCCGACCCAGGCAATCGGCAACAACCAGCCCGCCGGGTCCAGGACCAGCAGCGTGGCCATGATCAGGCCGTTGACGATCACCGCTACCGCCCGCAGTGGCCGGCCGCGGAAGCCGATCACCCGGGTCCATTCCCAGATCGCGTAACACAGCACCAAACCGAAACACAGCGCAAACCAGGTGCTCGGCAGAAACAGGACTGCGCCGATGGCCAGCGGCGCCAGCAACAGCGCCGTGATCACGCGCGCGCGCAGCCCGCCTTCGCCGAACAGCCGGGAGATCAGGGTCGGCGCGTCAGCCATGGGCCAGTTCCTCGACCGCCTGCAGCTGGGCGCTGGTCTTGCCGAAGCGACGCTCGCGCTGGGCGAACTCGACCAGCGCCGCGTTCAGCGCCGCGTCGTCGAAATCCGGCCACAACACGGGCGTGAAGTAGAGTTCGGTGTAGGCCAGATGCCACAACAGGAAATTGCTGATGCGGGCGTCGCCGCCGGTGCGGATGAACAGATCGGGCTCCGGCAGCGGCGTCAACGACAGGTATTTCTCCAGACTGGCCTGATCGATCTGTTCGGGATCAATCAGACCGGCGCGGGCCGCCCGAGCCAACTCACGCGCCGCGTTGACGATATCCCAGCGCCCACCATAGTTGACGGCAATGTTCAGCGTCAGCCGCAGATTCGCCAGCGGCGCAGACTCGGACTCGGCCATGGCGGCGCGCAGTTCGGGCGAGAATCGCTCGCGTTCGCCAATGAAGCGCAACTTGACGCCATTGCTCGCCAGTTCACGCGCTTCCTTGCGCAATGCGCGCAGGAACAGGTCCATCAGGTGACGTACCTCGTCCTCCGGCCGCGACCAGTTCTCGCTGCTGAAGGCAAACACCGTGAGCACTTCGACGCCGGCGCGAACGCAGGCTTCGATGGTACGGCGCACCGCCTTCACCCCGGCGCGATGGCCAAACGCACGGGGTCGCCGGCGTTGCGCTGCCCAGCGGCCGTTGCCATCCATGACGATGGCAACATGGCGCGGCACGCGGCCCGGGCTCGGCGTCTGGGACACGGGCGCGACGCCGCCGGTCAAAGCTGCATCAACTCGTCTTCCTTGTGCTTGGCGACGACATCGACGTCCTTGATCATCTTGTCCGTCAGCTTCTGGATGTCGTCTTCCGCACGCCGGTCCTCGTCCTCGGTGACCAGCTTCGCCTTGAGCAACTCCTTGCACTGGTGATTGGCATCGCGGCGCACGTTGCGAATCGCCACCTTGGTGTTTTCCGCTTCGTGCGCCACCACCTTGGCCAGCTCCTTGCGGCGCTGCTCGGTCAGCGGCGGCAGCGCGATGCGGATCACTTGCCCGGCGGTATTCGGCGTCAGGCCGAGATCGGAGGTCATGATGGCGCGCTCGACGGCGCCGACCATCGCTTTCTCCCACGGCTGCACCTGAATGGTGCGCGCGTCGGCGACCGTCACGTTGGCAACCTGGCTGATCGGCACCGCGCTGCCGTAGTAATCGACGCGCAGATGATCGAGCAACTGCGCCGAAGCGCGGCCTGTGCGCAACTTCACCAACTCGTGCTTGAGCACCTCGATGCACTTCTTCATGCGCGTATCGGCATCAGCCTTGATCGCGGCAATCGTCGTAGCCATGGCATCTTCCTTGTGTCGGCCTTTGGATGGGCGCGGAGTATAGCGGTGGGGCGACGGCAAAGGCGTGGCTGGGGACTGCGGGCTGGGGCGTCCTTGCGCGGCCAATCGCGAGCGTGTTGGCTGCGAAACAAGCCAGATGCGGCTTGACGCCAGCGCAAGGTTCGCGGCCCTGCGCCCCAGCCCCCAGCCCCGCTCTTGCTTCTCCCAGCCCCGCCATCGCTTCTCCCAGCTCCGTTCAGACGCCCTGATCGACGAGCGTCCCGACGTTTTCGCCCTTGACGATGCGCATCAGGTCGCCGCGCTTGTGCAGGTCGTAGACGCGGATCGGCATGCGGTAGTCGCGACACAACGCAAACGCGGTGGTATCCATCACGGCGAGCTTGCGCTCGATCGCGCTGTCGTAGCTGATGCGGTCGAAGCGCACTGCGGTCGGGTCTTTCACCGGATCGGCGGAGTACAGGCCGTCGACCTTGGTCGCCTTCAGCATCAGGTCGGCGTTGATTTCGATGGCGCGCAACGCAGCCGCAGAATCGGTGGTGAAGAATGGATTGCCGGTGCCGGCCGCGAAGACCACGATGCGACCCTTTTCCAGATGGCGAATGGCGCGGCGACGGATGTAGTCCTCGCAGATCTCGTTGATCTTGATCGCGCTCATCACCCGGCACGGCGCGCCCTGCTTCTCGATCGCGTCCTGCAGTGCCAGCGAGTTCATCACCGTCGCCAGCATGCCCATGTGGTCGGCAGTCGCGCGGTCCATGCCACTCTTGGCCAGGCCGACCCCGCGGAAGATGTTGCCGCCGCCGACCACCAGGCCAATCTGCACGCCGGACGCAGCCACTTCGATGATCTCGGCCGCCAGGCCGCGCAGCACCTCGGGGTCGATGCCGTAATCTTCGGTTCCAAGCAGCGCTTCGCCACTCAGTTTCAACAGGATGCGTTTGTAGGCCGGTGGTGTGCTGCTCATGCGTCTCATCTCCTGTCGATGTCTGTTCGTGTAGCAGCGACGTGTACGTCGCGACCGCAGAAGGGTGGTCGCCGCCGTCACGACATGCATGTCGCTCCTACACCAACCACCGCCCCCCACAAACGAAGGCCCCGATGTCGGGGCCTTCGATCCTGCGGTTACTTGCTCGCCTGGACCTGCTTCATCACTTCTTCGGCGAAGTTCTCTTCCTTCTTTTCGATGCCCTCGCCGACATTGATGCGCACGAAACTGGTCACCTTGGCGCCGCCCTTCTTCAGCGCTTCCTCGACGCCCATGCCGTTGGCATCCGGCGCCGCGTAGGCCTGGCCCAGCAGCGTCTGTTCGGCCAGCGTCTTGCGGATCTTGCCCTGGATCATTTTTTCCAGGATTTCCGGCGGCTTGCCCGAGTCCTTCGATTGCTCCATGGCGATGTCGCGTTCGCGGGTCATCACCTCGCTCGGGATCTGGCTCATGTCCAGGTACTGCGGGTTCATCGCCGCAATATGCATGGCAATGCCCTTGGCCAGCTCCGGCGTGCCGCCTTCCATCGCCACCAGCACACCCAGCTTGTTGTTGCTGTGCACATAGGCGCCGATGACCGGGGCGCTCACCATCGCAGCGCGCCGCACCTGCAGGTTCTCGCCGATCTTCGCGACCAAAGCCTGGCGCGCCTCGTCGACGCTGCTGCCGTCGGCCAGCTTGAGCCCCTTGATCGTCTCCACGTCGGCGCTGCCGGCGGCGACTGCAGCGGCTGCAACTTCGTTGGCGAGCCTGGCGAAGTTCTCGTCCTTGCCGACGAAATCGGTTTCGCAGTTGAGTTCGACCAGCACCGAGCGGCCATCGCCGTGCGCCAGCGCAACGCGACCTTCGGCGGCGATGCGGGTAGCCTTCTTGTCGGCCTTGACCAGGCCAGTGGCACGCAACCAGTCGGCCGCGGCTTCGATGTTGCCCGCGTTCTCGGTGAGGGCCTTCTTGCATTCCATCATGCCGGCGCCGGAGCGCTCACGCAGTTCCTTCACGAGGGCAGCGGTGATTTCCATGTTCATTCCTTGAGTCGTGCGAAGTCTTGGGGGCCGCGCCAGGCGCACACCCCCGCGTGATTGATGCTCCGGGGCGCGGAGCGCAACCGGAACGGGTGTTGGTTGTGGGTGTCGGTGTCGGAAAGAGCCGGATTGTCGCTTCGACTCGACCAACACCAGTACATCCAATCAACAGCAAGCAGGTGTCGGTTTTTGGTGTCGGTGTCGGCAAGTGCCGGCTGTTGCCTTTGACTCAACCAACACCAACACCTGTAACCAACAGCCCTTGCTTACTCGGACGAGTTGTCGTCGGAGCGCGACTGGCGGCCACCGCCACCACCGCCACCCGGACGACGGCGCGGCGGACCCTTGCGGTCGTTCGGCTTGTTGCGACGGTTTTCTTCGCGCTTGGGCGCACCCGCCAGCGGGTTGCCGTCGGCGTCGAGTTCGACGAAGTCGTCGCCCGAACCCATCGCGATCGCCGGTGCGGCGGCCTTGCCTTCCAGCACCGAATCGGCGGCAGCGCGCGCGTACAACTGGATCGCGCTGATGGCGTCGTCGTTGCCCGGGATCACGTAATCGACATGATCCGGGTTGTGATTGGTATCGACGATGCCGATCACCGGAATGCCGAGCTTCCTGGCTTCCTTGATCGCAATCTCTTCGTGACCGGTGTCGATGACAAACAGCGCGTCCGGCAGGCTGTTCATGTTCTTGATGCCGCCGAGGCTGATGTCGAGTTTCTCCATCTCGCGCTTCAGCAGCAGCACCTCATGCTTGACCAGGCGCTCCCAACTGCCGTCGGTGCTCTGCGTCTCCAGTTCCTTCAGGCGTGCGATCGACTGCTTGACGGTGCGGAAGTTGGTCAGCATGCCGCCGAGCCAGCGCGACGACACGTGCGGCATGCCGCAGCGCGCTGCTTCTTCCTTGACCGTGTTGCGCGCCGAACGCTTGGTGCCGACGAACAGGATGCTGCTGCGGCGCTGTGCCAGGCCGCTGATGAAATTCATCGCATCGTTGAACAGCGGCAGGGTCTTTTCCAGATTGACGATATGGATCTTGCCGCGGGCACCGAAGATGTACGGGCCCATCTTCGGGTTCCAGTAACGGGTCTGGTGGCCGAAGTGCACACCGGCCTCGAGCATTTGACGCATGGTAACGCTGGGCATAACTGCAAATCCTTGAAATGTCGGGGCGTTAGCCCCATGGTTGGGCCTCCACGCATGCGCTTCGGGAGCCCTTCCTGGGCACCAACCCGACCGCGACAACCATGCGTGTGTGGAGTCATCGGCGCCACGACATTGCGACGTCCGACGGATCACGACACACTTGGTGCGCCGAAAAATCTTCGGGATAATAACCCGCCGTGATTGAAGTCGGCAACTTCACACTGGCACCGATGGCAGGCTGTTCGGCGATCATTGAGCTGGTTTTTTGTCCGCAAAGGACGCAACGAAGAGCGAAAGGCCAAGTTCTCGCGTCCCCGCAACGCCCGTTGCCGACCTTTCCATTCACGTCATTCCTGCTTTACTTTGCGTCCTTTGCGTCCTTTGCGTCCTTTGCGTCCTTTGCGTCCTTTGCGTCC
>ERZ761602.224-NODE-224-length-136122-cov-16.797629_pt1 | contig 136122 bp, 129 predicted proteins | sample MGYA00512165_ERZ761602 | MGnify/ENA primary metagenome ERZ761602 (study PRJEB28899, sample SAMN02445085) | bioreactor sludge metagenome | biome: EBPR sludge; isolation source: Thorneside wastewater treatment plant | place: Australia: Brisbane, Thorneside... | reverse complement strand
CCGCTGGGGTGGCGATGGCGCAGGAGCGCCTGGGCGCGCAGGAGCTTGTCGCGGGTCGCGCCGTCGATGGTGACCTGCAGCCCGTACCGGTCCGGTGAGCGCGCCTGGATCCGCGCCGGAACTGGATCCGGATCCGGTGGACCCGCCGCTGGATCGGGGGCGGAGGGAGGCGGAGCTGGATCTGGATCCAGCTGGAGCGACTCGTTGACATCACCGGCCTGCGGCGCCCGCTCCATCCGCTCCGGCAGGTCCGGCCGCGGCGCCAGCCGTGCGACGAGCTCCTCGAGCTCGGCCTTGGTCCGGTGACTGGCGGCCGCGAGCACGTCGCGCACGTTCGCGTCGGTCAGGTGCGGCCCGAGCATGAGGACTCCCGACACGTGCAGGCGGCCCTCGGCGATCGCGTCGAAGATCACGGGGAACTGGCGGGCGATCCGCGCCGCGCGGATCCGCTTGTACGCGACCTCCTCGGCGAGGTGCAGGACCCGCACGCAGTACGCATGCATCGACGCGCAGGCCGCGGGCAGGTAGAGCTTGCGTTCGTCCACTTCGCCCAGATGCGCGAGCAGGGCGGCGGTGGTCTGTCGATCGGTCGCGACCAGGGCCGCGAGGTCGGCGAGCAACGTGTCATTGGAGACGTGATCGAGGGTGAACGCGCGCATGTTGGTTCTCTATCACGGAGATTTTTCGGCCGTCAGAATGCGCTCAGCGCGACGAGAAGGCCTCCGGAATCGAGAAACGACCGGCGGTGCCTTCGCGTGCAGCCAGCGCGAGCACGCGCGCGCGTCGACGCGATTCTTCGACGGTTCTCGACGAGGCGCCGTGCGCGCGTCCGGAACTCGTCAAGAGAATTCGGTCGCGCGTCGGCCGATCTCGGTCGATTCTCGATCGAATGTCCGAAAGGCGGACATTCATGTCGAGTCCACGGGCACGGCTGCGAGGCACGGCTGCGAGGCACGGCTGCGGGGCACGGCTGCGGGGCACGGTTGCGGGGCACAGTTGCCGGGCACGGCCATCCGTTGCTGCGGTGTCGTCAACGCAAGCATCGCGCGGCCTGGCGCGCGGCCGCGCCCGTGTTCACCCCGGCCCGAGCCGCGCGTTACGCACGCTCCCGCGCCCCGCTCCGCGGTCTCCATCCTGTCTAGCGCGCTCCGCCCGAGGGGCGGCCGGCGCGGGGGGCCAGGAACGCGAACGCGTCGCGCAAGGAACGTGACCGACGCGGCCTCCACCGCGCGCGTCACGCGGACCGCGCACCTCCGCGGCGGTGCTCCGCGCCACCACCGTCGCTGGCGCGGCGGGCGCGTTCCATGCGCGCGCGGAAGCGATCTGGCCCCGCGCCGGCCGTCCCCGGGGCGCGGTTGCCGCACGTTCGTGCGCTTCGCGAGCCTCGCCTCGCTCGTCCTTCGACTCGCGCTCGCTGGCGCTCGCGCTCGCTCAGGATGAGCGAGTTCTCCGTCCTCGTCCTCGTCCTTGTCCCGTCCCCGTCCCCGTCCCCGGTTCCGTCCCTGTCCCCGTTCCGTCTCCTCTCGGCCGCTACGTTGTGTTGAATCATCAGGCCCCAGGTTCACCCGGGCGAGAGCCCCCGTTCACCCTGAGCGCGCCAGCGCCGGCGAGTCGAAGGGGCGGCGCGCTCAGGCGGCGAGATGCTCGACCACGCGCTCGGCGCCGCGGCCGTCGACGGAGGCGGCGGTGTGGTCGCGGAGGCGGCGACGGAGCGGCTCGTCGGCGAGCAGCGCGGCGATCTCGGCCGCGAGCTCGTCGTCGCTCAGCTCGTCGATGGGGCGGCCACAGACCGCGAGGCCGAGCTCCCGGTGGTGGCGTGCGTTCGCGACCTGGTCGGGGACGATGGCGAGGGCGACGGTCGGCCGTCCCAGGTACCCGAGCTCGGCCAGCGTCCCCCCGGAGGCCGAGACCGCGAGGTCGCAGCTCGCCATGACCGCCGGCAGGTCGCGCGGACGGTAGTGCAGCTGGATGCCGTGGCCGCGGCGCTCGGCGTCGGCGAGCGCGACGGTGAGCGTCGCGTCGGCGCGGAAGCCAGGACCGAGCACGACCACCAGCTCGAGGCCGGTGCCCGGCATGGCCGTGACCACGCGCGCGGTGGCGCCGACGGGATCGCTGCCGCCCATCGTGATCAGCACGCGGCGCGCGGTGGCGCGCAGCGGTGCGCCGGCGGGGGGCGCGGCGCGAAACTCGCGACGCAGGAGGTGGAAGCGACGGCCGAGGAGGCGCAGGTGCGCGCGCGCGTAGCGATCGCGCAGCGACTCGGCGCCGAGGTTGTGGTTGATCACGACGTCGGTCGGGAGCGGCGCGAGGGCGAGATCGTCGAGGCTGGCGACACGCAGCCCGGCGGCGGCGATCGCGGCGGCGTAGTCCGGCGTGAAGGAGGGGCCGTCGAGCACGACGGCGTCGGCGCCCAGCGCGCGGGCGCGGGCGATCACGGCGTCGCGGTCGTCGGGGCCGCCGGTCTCGTCCTCGACCCGGACGCTGGCGATGCGGCGCGTCGCCAGGTGATCGAGCGTCGCGCCGGGTTCGCCGCCGACGAGGAGCACGACCTCGCCGTTGCGGTCGAGCGCGGCGTCGGCCAGCGCGGACAGCCGCATGACGTGGCCGCTGCCGAGGTCATGGCCGGCGTCGGCGCGCAGGACGAGCCGCGGTCCGCGGCGGCCGATCACGCGACTCTCGCCTGGGGGATGGACGCGACCTCGGCGGTCGGCGCGGCCTCGAGCAGCTCGCGCGTCCCGTCGACGTCGAGGCGCGGTTCGGCGACGTCGCTGGAGTAGACGAAGCCGTCCGGCAGCGGGTGACCCTCGACCCGCGCCGCGCCGGCGTGGAAGCGGAACTCGGGATAGATCACCATGAGCTCGTCGAGATCTCGGGTCCGCCGTGCCTCCTCGGCCGAGAGCAGACACTCGTGCAGCTTCTCGCCGGGCCGGATGCCGATCGTGTCGCGCGGCACGCCCGGCGCCATGGCCTCGGCCAGCGTCACGATGTCGGAGGTGGGGAGCTTGGGCACGAAGATCTCGCCGCCGGTCATGAGCTCGAGGCCGCGGAGGACGAGCGCCACGGCGTCGCACATGCGGATCCAGAACCGCGTCATGCGCTCGTCGGTGATCGTCAGCCGGCCGCGGGCGCGCTGCGTCTGGAACAAGGGGATCACGCTGCCGGCCGACCCCATGACGTTGCCGTAGCGGACCGCCGAGAAGCGCGTGGCGCGGTCACCGGCGTACGCGTTGGCCGCGATGAGCAGCTTCTCCATCACGAGCTTGGTCGCGCCGTAGAGATTGGCGGGCGCCACCGCCTTGTCGGTCGACAGGGCGAGGACCTTCTCGACGCCGCAATCGATCGCCGCTTCGGCGAGGTTGCGCGCGCCGTTCACGTTGGTCTGGACCGCCTCGATCGGGTTGTACTCGCAGATCGGGACGTGCTTCATCGCGGCGGCGTGGACGGCGATGTCGACGCCGCGCAGCGCGGTGCGCAGACGATCACGATCACGGATGTCGCCGACGAAGAAGCGGAGCCGCGGATCGCCCAGGTCGCGCTCCATCTGGTAGTGCTTCTGCTCGTCACGCGACAGGACGATGACCTTGCGTGGCGCGCCCAGCTCGAGGAGCGTGGTCACGAACGCCTTGCCGAAGGAGCCGGTGCCGCCGGTCACGAGCACGACCTTGCCGTCGGCGACGCCGGCGAGCTGGGGCAGGCGCGCCGAGAGGCTGGTCGCCAGGTGCGGGGGATGGAACGCGGAGATGTCGGACTTCATCGGCTGAGCTCCATGAGGCACTGGTCGAGCGCCTCGATCACGATCTCGACGTCCTGGTGTGGGTCGAGACCCGGGTACATCGGCAAGCTGAGGGTCCGGGCGTAGTAGGCCTCGGCGCCGGGTCGGGGCATCCCGGCGTGCTCGCCCATCCGCGCGTGGTGGAACGGATGGTGGTGCAGCGGGATGTAGTGGACCTGGGTCCCGATGCCGCGCGCGGCGAGCGCCGTCATGAGCGCGCCGCGATCCACCCCGAGCTCGTCGAAGTCGATCGCGACCGGGAACAGGTGGTACGCGCTCTCGCGATCGGGCGTGGACGGCGGCGGTCGCACGGCCGCGTCGGCGCCGTCCCCGAAGCACGCGGTGATCGCGCGGCGGTACGCGGCGGCGAGCTGGCGACGGCGCGCCAGGAACTCGGGCAGGCGGCGCAGCTGCGCGCGTCCGAGCGCGCACGCGATGTCGGGCAGGCGGTAGTTCCAGCCCTGCTCGACGACCTCGTGGTACCAGGGGCCGGGAGACGGGCGTGACCAGCGCGCGGGATCGCGCTCGATGCCGTGATGGCGCAGGCGCTGGGCATGGCGATGACGCTCGGGGTCGCGGACGATGACCGCGCCGCCTTCGCCGGTGGTGATGTGCTTGACGGGGTGGAACGACAGGACGGCGGCGTCGGCCTCACCGCTCGCGACCGCGCGGCCGCGGTACGTCGCGCCCAGCGCGTGACAGGCGTCCTCGACGAGGAACACGCCGGCGCGGCGGGCCACGTCCGTGAGCTCGTCGAGGTCGGCGGGCTGACCGGCGAGATGGACGGCGACGATCGCGCGGGTGCGGGGCCCCACCAGCCGGGCGACGGACGCGACGTCCAGGTTGCCCGTCGTCGGATCGACGTCGGCCAGGCGGATCGTCGCGCCGACCTGATACGCCGCCGACGCGGTGGCGGAGAAGGTGATGGGGGTCGTGATGATCTCGTCGCCCGGGCCGAGGCCCAGGACGGCGTACGCGAGGTGGAGGGCGGCGGTCCCGCTCGAACAGACGGTGACGTGACGGGCGCCGAGGAAGGCGGCGAGGTCGGCCTCGAAGGCCGCGACCCCGGGGCCGCACGTGAGCTGATCGGCGCGCAGCGCGCTCACGACGGCGGCGATGTCGTCGTCGTCGATGGTCTGGCGACCGTAGGGGCGGAGGATGGCGGGCGCGGCTGCCGGGCGCGGGCGAGGTGGGATGCGGACCGAGGCCGGACGCGAGACCATGGCCGCGGCTATTGCCAGGCGCGGGCCAGAACCCCGTGACCGATTCCGCCGACTTGGCCGCCGGGCTCGGCGGCGCCGTCGTCACGCCTGACGGCGGGCCCGGCGGGCGGCCTGCAGGCGCTGGTCGACCAGCGCGAGGGCGCGGCCGAGCGCGTCGAGCCAGACCCGGTCGCTGGCGGCGAGGTCGGCGTGCAGCCGGGCCAGCCGTTCGTCGCGGCGGGCACCGGCCGCGGTGACCGCCAGCTCCGAGAGGACGTCGGCGCGGGCGCTCGCGAGCTCGGTGAACATCGCGAGCAGCTCGTCGGGGTCGGCGTCCGCGGGCGGGACCGGGGTGGCGGCGAGGAGCGCCTCGATGCGCGCGACCAGGCGATCGGTCGCGCTGCCAGCCGCCGCGGTCGCGGTGCTCATGGGGCCGCCGCCGGCTCGTGCTTCACCGCGGCGAAGGCCGCGCCGAGCTCGCTCATCACCCGCGCCGCGGCGTCGAGCGGCGCGCCGGCGAGGTTCACGTTGGCGAGCGACAGCTGGTCGTGGACGAACAGGTAGAGCCCGTCGAGGTTGGCGGCGAGCGCGGGCGCGGCCTGGTGATCGAGCGCGGCGCGCAGCTCGATGACGATGCGCAGGGCGTGGTCGATCGCGGCGCTCTTGGCCGCGATGTCCTTGCCGGCGATCGCCTCGCGCGCGCGCGCGATGTCGTCGAGGCAGCGGGCGAAGAGGCGGGCGACGATCTCGCCCTTGGGGGCCGAGTCGAGGTCGACCCGGCGGTACGCGGTGGCGGCGCGTGCGAACATGGTCCTGCTCCTGGTTGCGATCAGCCGAGCTGACCGAGGATCGAGAGCATCTGGGTCGACTGGGTCTTCATCGTCGAGATCGCTCGCTCGAGCGCGGTGAACTGCGCGCGCAGGCGATCGCCGAGCGCGGCGGCCGCGTTCTCGATGCGGCTGATGTCCTTCTGGTACGAGGCCGTGCGGTCGTCGATCCCCTTGGCCTTGGCGCTGAGGACGCCGTCGCCGGCGCGCGTGTACTGCTCGTTCAGGGTCGCGATCGCGCTCGCCAGCCCGCCGCCGACGAAGAGAGCCTCGACCGCCGCGGGGTCCTTGCTCAGCGCGCTGTCGAACGCGCTCTGATCGAGGCTCAGCCTCCCCGAGGCGTCGAGCTTCACGCCGAGCCCGCGCAGGGTCGCGCCGCCGTGCTCGCTGGTCACCAGGCGCCCGAGCGCGCCCTGGAGCTGGCGGAGGGTCGAGTCGCCGAAGAGCGTGTCGGGACCCTTGGTCGTGCCGGTGTAGCGCAGCTGGCCGTCGAGGGCGCCGGTGACGGCGTTGAAGCTGTCGACCAGGCCCTTCACCTTGTCGCGCAAGGCCTCGCCGTCGCCCGCGATCGTGATCGTGGTGTCGGGCTCGGCGGCGCCGTGGGCGGCGGTCAGCGTCAGGGTGACGCCCGCGAGCACGTCGGAGACCACGTTCTTGCCCCGCGTGATGGGGATGCCGTCGAGGACGAAGGACGCGTCGCGCGCGGCGACCGTCACCCGCGCCGGGTCGCTCCAGCCGAGCGTGTCGCCGCTCTCGCTGAACGTCGGCGCCGCCGCGGTGCCGGTCTCGCGCGACGTGGCCACGAGCCGGTAGCTCGTGCCGTCGAAGACGACCGCGGCCGTGGCGGCGGCGCCGGCGTCGTTGATGCGCGCGGCGATCGCCGACAGCGAATCGGCCGCGGTCCACGACACCGTGACGGGATCCCCGCTCGCGGAGTCGATCGTCACCGAGCCGTCGCCGAGGACGCCCGGGGCGTCGCTGGTGAACAAGCGTGACGTGACCGACTGCCCGCGCGCCGTGTCGACGACGCGCAGGCTGTGGGTGGAAATCGAGGCGGTGCCGGACACCGCGACCCCGACGTGCCCCGTGTCGGACCGGTCGGCCTTGACCGCCCGGATCTCCGAGGCCGTGTCGAGCCCGCGGGCCCGGTCACCGAAGGCGCGCAGCTTGCTGATGAGGTCGTCGACGATCGTCCCCTGACGGTTCAGCGAGCTCACCTTCTTGCCGAGGAGGACGGCCGGCTGCTTCTCGGCGCTGACGAGCTGGTCGATCATCGCGGAGGAGTCGAGGCCGGAGGCCAGACCGGAGAAGGTGATGCTCATGGGTTCACCAGGGGGCGATCATCGTGACCGGATCAGCGGAGCAGCGAGAGCGCCGAGTTGGGCAGCTGGTTGGCCTGGGCGAGGACGGCGAGGCCGGCCTGGCTCAGGATCTGGGCCTTGGTGAGCTGCGAGCTCTCCGAGGCCACGTCGACGTCGCGGATGCGCGAGTTGGCGGCGGCGAGGTTCTCCTGGGCCACCGACAGGTTGGAGATCGTGACCACCATGCGGTTCTGCGCGGCGCCGACCTTCGAGCGCGCGGTCGAGAGCTGCTCGATCGCCTTGTCGAACACGCCCATCGCGTTGCGCGCGCCGGTCACGGTCGAGAGCGACGCCGACGCCACGCGCAAGGACGTCGAGCCGAGCGTCGAGGTCGTGAGCCGGGTGATGCTCATCGACACCCGATCGTTCACCGAGTTCTCCTTGCCGACCTGGAACGAGAGCCCGGCCGACGCCGAGCCGTCGATCAGCTTCTGGCCGTTGAACTCGGTCACCGCCGAGATGCGGTTGATCTCGTTGCGGAGCTGCGAGAACTCGGTCTGGATGTAGCCGCGCTCCGTCGCGCCGAGCGTCTGGTTGGCGGACTGCACCGCCAGCTCGCGCATGCGGGTGACGATGCCGCTCATCTCGTTCATCGAGCCTTCGGCGACCTGCGACATCGAGACGCCGTCGTTGGCGTTGCGCTGCGCCTGGGCCAGGCTGCGAAGGTCGGCCTTGAGGTTCTCGCTGATGCCGAGGCCGGCGGCGTCATCGGCGGCGCTGTTGATGCGCATGCCGGACGACAGGCGGCCGATCGACGCCGACAGGGCCGACTGCGTCGAGCTGAGGTTACGCTGCGCGTTGAGCGAAGCGACGTTGGTGAGGATCGAAAGTGCCATCTGAGTATCTCCCGCTGAGTTGTTGCTGGTTGCGCCTCGCAGGAGTGGTTCGCCCGTTTCCGGATTCTTTGAGGCCCGAAGTGATCAACGCGCCGGCGAGAGCAGCTGCGCGAGCTTCGCGTTCACCGCCTGCGCGGCGGCGAGCGCGCTCGTGTGCTGCGCGAGCTGACCGGCCGCGGTGATCACGTCGGCGTCGGTGAGCTCGGCGATGCGCGCGGTCATCGCGTCCTCGAGCGAGGCGCGCGATTGCTGGGCCTCGTCGAGGACGGCCTGCATCGAGCCGACGTGGCTGCGCGCCTCGACGACCTGGCGGTGCGCGGTGTCGAGCTCGCCGATCGCGGTCTGGATGGCGGTCAGGTCGTTCGCCGCGAGGGCCGTGGCCAGCCGACCGAGCGCGGGCAGCACGTCGACGCCGGCGGCGGCGGTCAGGCTGCTGCCGGCGAGCGAGACGTTGGCGCGCGCGCCCTCGTCGATGTCGAGCTCGCGCGTGGCCGAGTCACCGGCGTAGGCGCCGGTCGCGTCGAACGGCGCGGCCGTGCTCACGCCGCCGGCGAGCACGTACTCGCCGGCCGCGTTGCGGGTGTTGGCCGCGGCGAGCGCGGTCTGGAACAGGCCCGCGACGTGCTGTCCGAGCGCGGCGCGATCGGTCGCGCCGAGGCCCGCGTTCGCCGCCTGCACGGCGATCTGGCGGCTCTCGGCGAGGGCACCGCCGATGCTCGCGAGCGCGCGCTCGGTCTCGCCGAGGTGCTCGCGGGCCGAGGACATCGCCTCGCCCCGGCCTTCGCTCATCGTCCGGCGGAGGGCAGCGCGCCGGGACTGGGCCCAGGCCAGCGGGTCGTCGGACGCGCGATCGACGCGCTTGCCCGACGACAGTTGCGAGGCCGTGTCGGCGACCTCGGTCTGGGCGCGGCTCGTGGCCTGGGTCGCGAGCTCGAGCATTCGTGAACCGGTGATCCGCATGTCGTCTCCGGGGCGGGGTGGCGTGGAGGGTCAGAGTCGTCGGAGCATGTCGCCGAGCATGTCGTCGATCGTGGTGAGGAACCGGGTCATCGCCTCGGACGCGTGCTGGAACTGCACCAGCGTGGCGAGCTCCTCGTTCAGGTCGACGCCCGAGAGCGAGTCGCGGAGCCCGGTGAGGTGCTCGGCGAGCACGCCGTCGCGGGTCTCTGCGGCCTCGGCCTCCGCGACACGCATGCCCAGATCGGTGGAGATCGCGACGGCGGCGTCACCGAGCGTGCGCGTGCCGCCGGAGGCGACCGCCTGGTCGCGCAGGGCGACGAGGGCGAGCGCGCCGCGGTTGTCTCCGGGGCCAGCGCCGGCGGCGCCGGCGGCGAGGAGCCGCGGATCGGCGGCGACCGTCGGGTCGACGTCGAGCGCGGCGGCGGCACCCGTCGCGGTGCCCGAGGTCGTGAACAGGTTGCGGCCCGTCGCGCCGTCGAGCCCCTGGTTGGCCGCGTGGACGCCGTTGACGGCGGTGGCGACGTCGAACGCGAGCTGATCGAGATCGGCGACGACGGTCGCGCCGTGCACGTCGCGGAGCGCGAGGTCGGCGCCCATGCGTCCGCCCGCGAGCGACGCGGTCACGTCGCGACGGCTCTGGTTGTCGACGATCTCGACCTTGCGGAACCCGGTGGTCGGATCCGGCGTGGTGGTGATCTGGGCGGCGCGGTCGCCGTCGACGAGGACCGCGCCATCGGGCAGGACCCAGCGCAGCTGGCCGTCGGGATCGATGCGGCCGGCGCCGCCGACGAGGTCCGCGAGCTTGCCTGCCGCGAGATCGCGGCGGTCGCGGAGCACGGGGTCGGACGACGTCCGGATCGCCTTGTTGAGCGCGGCCAGCTCCGTGGTCAGCGCGCTGGCGCTCCGGGCCGACTCGGCGATCCGCGCGTCGGCCTCGGTCCGGGCGGACGTCGCCTCCGCGACGCGCCGGCGCATCCCGGCCGCCAGATCCTGCGCCGCGGCGATCGCCGAGCGGCGGACCAGCGAGTCGGTGGGCATCGCCGCGACGCGCTCGAGCCCGACCCAGAGCTTGGAGACGAGCTCGTCGAGCGGGACGCTCGACGCGTCGAGGCGCGCCTCGAGATCGGCGAGCGCGGGCGCGAGCGCCCGCGAGTAACCCATGGCGCCGGCCGAGCTGCGCTCGCGCGCGGCGAGGAGCTCGTCGGCCAGGCGGGTGGGCGCGCCGCTGCGGACGCCGCCGACCTCGGGCGCTGCGAGCTGCGCGCGCAGGTCGACACGTTGCCGCGAGTACCCGGGGCTGTTGACGTTGGCGGCGTTGTTGGCCGCGACGCTCGCACCGCCGTGCTGCGCGGCGAGACCGGCGGCACCCAGGCGGAGGAGCGAGAGGAGGTCGCTCATGGCTAGATGGCGATCACGCGCAGCGGCCGCGTGTCGCAGTGGATGCGGGCGGCCCGGTCGTAGCGGTCGCCCTCCTCGCGGCCGAGCGCGGCGGCGATCGCGTCACCCGCGGCGGCGACGAGCGCGGCGTTCGCGCCGATCTCGACGCGGACGCGCGCGACCAGGCGGGCGAGCTTGGGATCGCGCTCGGCGAGGGCCGCCGGCCGCAAGGCGGCCAGCTCGGCGCAGAGGTCTCGCTTGCGGGGCGTGATGGCCTCGAGCGTCGCCAGGTCGAGGCGCGAGATGGCGCTGCGCTCTTCCGCCATCACGCCCCGCAAGCGATCGAGGATGTCGACCAGGATCGCGGTCGATGAAGGGGACGGGTCGGACACGTCAGACGCCCTCGCGCGCGAGGTCGTCGTCGAGGATCCGCTCCGACAGCTTGTCGAGATCCACCACGTAGGTCCCGGCCGCGAGCTCGTCCCGGATCGCGGCGATGCGCGCGGTGACCGCCGAGCTCGCGCCGCCCGCCGCGCCTGCCGCGCTCGCCGCCTCGCCCAGCGAGACCACCGCGGAGGGGGATGTCGCGGGCTTGGGCGCGGGGGTCTCCCCCCGTTCGCGCGGGTTGGTGATCGAGACGAGGGTGGTGGGGTCGATACGCATGGTGCCTCCGATCGAGAGCATCGGCCCGAAAACCGATCCGTTCAGGGGGTACGTCCAGATTCGTGGTCTTCGAGGAGGGGCCACGGATCCATGGGTCGGCCGTCCCGCCGGACTTCGAAGTGGAGATGTGGTCCGGTGGAACGTCCCGTGCTTCCGACCGCGCCGATGGGGGTTCCGGCGCGGACGTGGTCGCCGACCTGGACGCCGACGGCCGAGAGGTGGGCGTAGCGGGTCTCGCTCCCGTCGGCGTGGCGGAGCACGATGAGGTTGCCGTAGGTGCCCGCGGCGCCGGCGCGCTCGACCACGCCGTCCATCGCGGCGACCACCGGCGTGCCGGTCGGGGCCGCGATGTCCAGGCCGTGGTGCTGGGTCCGGGTGCCGTGGAGGGGATCGACGCGCTCGCCGAAGCGCGACGAGTAGCGTCCGGCGACGGGACGGACGAGCTCGCCGGGCGCGGGCTCGAAGCCGGGGGCGGCGAGCGCGGCCGACGCCGGCGCGGGCATCGCGGCGAAGGACGGGGCGCGGGCGGTGGGCATGGCCGGTTCGCCGCCGAGCGACGACTCGAAGGTGGCGGAGAGCCCGAGCCCACCCGCCGAGGCCATGGCGTCGGCGAGCGCGCTGTCGAGCATGTCGCGGAACGTGTCGCCGGCGAAGCCGCCGCCGAGGATGCCCGACTCGGGCCGGGCCTCGGCGAGCAGCTGACGGAGGAAGAACGCCTCGAGCTGACGCGCGGCCTGGCGGGCCGGCGGCTCCGCCTCCCGCGCCGCGTCGGCGCCGGTCGCGGCGATCGCGGCGGTGGTCACATCACCTCCACGTCGGCGCGCAGCGCGCCCGCCGCGCGCAGCGCCTGCAAGATCGCGATGAGGTCGCGGGGCTTGGCGCCGAGCGCGTTGAGGGCGGCCGCGACGTCGGTGACCGAGGCGGCGTCGGCGATCGGGCGCAGCTCGCCGCCGTTGTCGGTGATCTCGATCGACGTGCGCGGCACGACCTCGGTCTTCCCGCCGGCGAGCGGTCCGGGCTGGCTGACCTCGGGCGCCTCTTCGATCGACACGGTCAGGCCGCCATAGGCGATCGCCGCCGCGCGCAGACGTACCGCGCCACCGATCACCACGGTGCCGGTCTTCTCGTCGATCACGACGCGGGCCGGCACGTCCGGATCGACCTCGAGCGCCTCGACGGTGGCGACCAGCGACGAGATGCGGTCGCGCCACGGCCTGGTCACGGTCACGGCGACGGCGCCGGCGTCGCGGGGCCGCGCCGTGCCGGGGCCGAGCGCGCGGTCGATCGCGTCGGCGATCCTCGTGGCGGTCGTGAAGTCCGGCTCGCGCAAGACGAGCACGATCTCGCCGCGCGGCATCATCGTGGGCGCGTCCTGCTCGACCATCGCTCCGCCGGGGACGCGCGCGGCGGTCACGTGGTTCTTGCGCTGGGCCCCGGCGCCGCCCTCGACCAGGAAGCCTCCGACCGCCACCGGCCCCTGGGCCAGCGCCCACGTGCGTCCGTCGGCGCCCTTGAGCGGGGTCGCGATCAGCGTGCCGCCGGCGAGGCTCTTGGCCGAGCCCATCGACGACACCAGGACATCCAGGCTCTGGCCGGGACGGGCGAACGGCGGCAGCTCGGCGGTGACGAGGACCGCGGCCACGTTCTTGGACTTGATCTGGGCCGGCTCGATCGTGGCGCCGAGGCGCTTCAGCATCTTGGCGAGCGACTCGCGCACCATGGGCGAGCTCGCGTCGTCGCCGGTCCCGGCCAGCCCGACCACGAGCCCGAACCCGGTGAGCTGGTTCGAGCGCACGCCCTCGATCGAGGCGAGCTCCTTGATGCGGTCGGCGCGGGCCGGGGAGGCGGCGCCGGCGACGACGGCGACGCTGACGACGGCGGTGACGATCGTGGAGACGAGGCGGGACATGGCGGGCTCCTTCAGAACGGCCAGAGCTTGGCGACCAGGCGGCTGCCCCAGGCGCGCCGCTGCTGATCGCTCACGTCGCCGCGGCCGGTGTACTCGATCTCGGCGTCGGCGACGCGCGACGAGGGGACGGTGTTGTCGGGGTCGATGTCGCGGCGGCGCACGATGCCGGACACGTAGATGTGCTGCTCCTCGTTCCCGATCATGACGACCTTGGTGCCCTCGACGAACAGGTCGCCGTTGCCGAGCTCGCGCCGGACGCGCACGGGGAGCGTCGCGGTGAGCTCGCCCTTGCGCTGGGTCGCGCCGTTGCCGGCGAACGAGACCTCGCTCCCGCTGGCGAAGAGCTCGCTGGGATCGAGATCGGGGTACTTGCGCTGGAGCGCGGCGAGCAGGCCGATCGCGGCGGGCAGGCCGTAGCTCGCCTTGTCCTTCTTGTCGAGCTTCGTCGAGCCCTCGCGGGTGGCCGCGTCACGCTCGTCGATGCGGATGACGAGGATGTCTCCGACCCGGCTGGCGACGTCGTCCTCGAACAGCCCCGCGCCGCCGCTGTACAGGCTGCCGCCGCGCGGCGCCGGCGCCGCGGCGTAGTCCCCGGGATCGAAGGTGCGCTGCTTGGCACGGTAGGGCGCGATATGGGTGGTGCATGCCACCGCGAACGTGGCCGATACAGCCAGCAGGATCCTCATGGTGCCTCCACGACGAACCGAGAACGATCGACGAGGGTGCCGGTGACGAGCCCGCCGCCGATCAGCCGGACGCGCGCCGTGCCGCCGACGCGGGCGCTGACCTCGAGCTTGCCGCGCGCGCGGACGATCACGGATCCGCGTCGCACCTCGACGCGCAGGTCGGTGCCGCGGGGCACCGGCGGCGGCGCCGTGAGCCGCGCGTCGTCGAGCGGCTCGCCGGCGGCGATCGCGGCGTGGACCTCTTGCCCGACGGGCGACGCGGCGGCGGCGCCGTGCGGCGCCGGCCGTCGCTCCCAGCGCACGTCGGCGGCGGTCACGGTCTCGCCGGGCGCGAGCGCACGGACCGCGACCGGCACGTCGGCGAGGGTGGCGATCGTGACCGGGACGAACACGGTGCGTGGGCGCTTCCCGCGCAGACGCACGCGCACGCTGGCCCGGCCGGGACGCGCCGCGGGGAACTCGACGTCGACCGCGGCGGGATCGGCGTCGATCGCGTGGAGGTTGCGCGGCAGGTGCACCGCGGCGAGCGCCAGGTGCTCGGGCAGGGCCGTCGCGGCGCGCGCGCCGATGATCGCGGGGAGCGTCTCGGCGTGCGTCGTCCCGGCGAGCGCGCCGAGCGTGAGCGCGGCGAACGCGAGGGTCCTCATCGGAGCTGCGCCGTCTGGCCGAGCATCTCGTCGGCCGCCTTGATCACGCGCGTGTTGACCTCGTACGCGCGCTGACCCGAGATGAGGTCGATCATCTCCTCGACCACGTTGACGTTCGATAGCTCGACGGCGCCCTGGAGCAGCGAGCCGGTGCCGCCCTCGCCGGGCGCGCCGAGCACGACCGCGCCCGAGGCGCCGCTCTCGCGGAAGAGGGTCTTGCCCATCGGCTCGAGCCCGGCCGGGTTGGCGAACGTCGCGATCTGGAGCTGGCCGAGGTTCTGGGGCTGGGGATCGCCCGGGACGACCGCCGTGACCGTGCCGTCGGGCGAGATGCTCACGGCCTGCGCCTCGATCGGCACGGCGAGGTCGCCGGCGAGCGGGTAGCCCTCGCTGGTGACGAGGCGACCCTCGGCGTCCAGCTGGAAGGCGCCGTTGCGCGTGTACGCGACGTCGCCCGACGGCAGCTGGACCTGGAAGAAGCCCTGGCCCTCGATCGCGACGTCGAGCTGGTTGCCGGTCTGCCGCATCTCGCCCTGCGAGAGCAGGCGGTGGGTGGCGGCGACGCGGACGCCGAGCCCGACCTCGAGCCCGCCCGGGGCGCTCGTGCCCGCGCCGGTGGTGGCGCCGGCCGGGCGTGAGGTCTGGTACATGAGGTCGGCGAACTCGACGCGACTCTTCTTGAAGCCGGCGGTCGAGACGTTGGCGATGTTGTTGGCGGTGACGTCCAGCTTGGTCTGCTGGGCTTCCATGCCGGTGGCGGCGGTGGCGAGGGCGCGGAGCATGTGGGTCTCCTCGGGTCGGGTCGGTCAGGGGTGGTGGTTCACTTGGGGCCGCCGATGTCGCGGGCGGCGCGGCTCTCGATCTCCGAGTAGCCCTGGATCACGCGGATCAGCGACTCGTAGGTGCGCGACATGCGCACCAGGTCGACGACGCCGCGCACGACGTTGACGTTCGAGCCCTCGAGCGCGCCCTGCACGACCCGCGGCGGCGGCGCCTCGGTCGGCTTGCCGCGCGCGGCGTAGAGCGTCGCCCCCTCGGGGGTCATCGCGCCCGGCGCGAAGGTCGCGAGCTGGAGGCGGCCGATCTCGGCGCCGTCGGCCAGCACCGCGCCATCGTGGGCGAAGCTGATGTCGGTCGCGCCGCTGGGCAGGACGATCGCGCCGCCGCCCTGGTTGCGCACGCGGTGGCCGTCGGCGGTGTGGAGCGCGCCGTCGGGACCGCGGGCGAGGGCGCCGGCGCGCGTGTAGCGCATCCCCTGCGGGGTGTCGACGACGAGGTAGCCGGGTCCGTCGAGGGCGATGTCGAACGGGTTGCCGGTCTGGGTGATGACCCCCGACGTCGCGTCGACCGCGCCGGTGTTGGTGCCGACGAGCGCCATGTCGGGCGAGCGCGCCTTGGCGAGCGCCTCGGAGAAGGTGACGCGCGCGCCTTGATAGCCGGCGGTCGACGCGTGGGCGATGTTGTTGGCGGTGACGTCGAGCGCCGTGGACTGCGCGACCGCGCCGGCGGTGGCGATGTAGATGCCGTCACCCATGGGCCACCTCCGCCGGCGAGGGCTCGTCGGCGCCGGCGTGGCGCGGCCGCGGGCGGGCCTTCTCCAGCTCGGCGCGGAGCCGCGCGATCGCCCGGCCGTGGAGCTGGCAGACCCGGGACGTCGTCACCTGGAGCACCTCGCCGATCTCGACGTAGGTGAGCTCCTCGTTGTAGTAGAGCGAGAGCACGAGCACGTCGCGCTGGTCGAGCCGGGTCAGCACCTCGCGGATCCGCGCGAGGATCTCGCGGCGCTCGGCCTCGGCGGCCGGTGAGGACTCGCTGCTGACCAGGACCGGCGCGTGGTCGACGAGGTCGAGCGCGCCGACCGTGACGTGGACGAGCTGTTCGAGGTCCGCGCGGTAGGTCTCGAGCGAGACCCCGAGCGCGTCCGCCACCACCTCGTCCTCGGGCGGTCCGCCGAGCTTCTTCTCCAGCTCCTGGATCGTGGCGCCGACCTTGCGCGCCATCTGCCGCACGCGGCGGGGCATGATGTCGCCGCGGCGCAGCTCGTCGACGACGGCGCCGCGGATGCGCTTCTCGGCGAACGAGATGAAGGGCTCCTGCCGCGACTCGTCGTAGCGGTCCGCCGCCTCGGCCAGGCCGAGCATGCCGGCGGCGACGAGGTCGTCGGTCGAGACCCAGGCCGGGCAGCGCCGGGCGACCCGCAGCGCGATCCGGCGCGCGATCTCGACGTGCGCGGCGATGAGCCGGTCGCGTTCGGCCGTCGGACGGCGGGACTGCTGAGCGTAGGCTTTCATGGCATCTCTCCTGCGACCGCGAGGTGGCGGCGCCAGAATCCTCGGGCGGCGTCGGCGCGGGCATCGGGCGGCGCGATCGCGTCGAGCGCGCGGGCGACGCGCGCGATGCCGCGAGCGGCCGGCGCGTCCGGTCGATGGCAGAGCAGCGGCACGCCGAGATGCGCCGCCTCGGAGACCGCGGGATCGGCCGGGACCGGCGGCAACGGCGTGAGGCGAAGATCGAGGAAGCGAGCGACCAGGTCGCTCAGTCGTCCGACGATGTCGTCGGCCTGAGCCTGGCCGGACACCCGGTTGGGCACGACGAACGCGTGCTCGACGCGGTGATGGGTCGCGAGCACCTTCAAGCAGGCGTAGGCGTCGGCCATCGACAGCGGCTCCGGGTTGACGACGACCACGGCGTCCGAGGCGGCGGCGGCGAACGTCGCCTGGCTCGCGCCGATGCCGGCGGCGACGTCGAGCACGACGGTGTCGAAGCGGCCAGCCAGCGCCTCGACGAGCTCGAGCGTCCGGCGCCGCGCGGCGCCGTCCATCATCGCGAGCGCGTAGCTGCCGTTGAGCGCCGGCAGGAGCGCGATCCCGTGGGCGCTCACGACCACGTCGTCGACCGGCGTGCCGTCGAGCGCGTCGAGCAGGCTGCGCGACGGCGCCACGCCGAGGAGCAGGTTCAGATCCGCCATGCCGAAGTCGGCGTCGACCATCAAGGTGCGTGCACCGGCGCGCGCGTACGCGGTGGCGAGGCCGACGGCGATCGTGCTCTTGCCGACGCCGCCCTTTCCGCCGGTGATGGCGATCGCGCGCTCGCGGCGCGGCGCGGGGGAGAGGGGATCGCGGCGATCGCCGCGGATCACGCGGAGGGATGCTGCCTGGTCGGTCACGAGAACCTCTCTCACGCGGCGACGTTGCGGGTAGATGGGTTGGAGAGCCCGCGCTCGGCGAGCTCGTTGAGGCGGGGGACGGCGGCGACCTCGAGATCCTCGGGGACGGCCTGGCCGGTCGCGAGCCACGTCACGGGGAGCCGCAGGCGCGCGGGTGCGGCGATCAGCTCGGGCGCGCGCTCGCATTCGTCGATCTTGGTGAACAGGAGCCGGCGCGGCCGCAGCGCCGTGAACTGGCGGAACAGCTCGTCGAGCTGCGCCTCCGACGAGCCCGCGGCGACGGTGAGGTGCACCTCGACATCGGGCGCCGCGGCGAGCCCGCGCTCGAGCGCGGCGATCGCGCCGCGGTCACGCGGGCTCCGTCCAGCGGTGTCGATGAGCGTGAGGTCGTAGTCGGCGAGGTCCTCGAGCTGGATCGCGAGCTGCGACGGATCGTCCACGACGTGCAGGGGAACGCCGATCAGATCGGCGAACGTGCGGATCTGCTCGACGCCGCCGACGCGGTAGTTGTCGAGGGTCACCAGGGCGACGCGGCGGGCCTCGATCAACGCGGCGCGCGCCGCGATCTTGGCGATGCTGGTCGTCTTGCCCACGCCGGTCGGGCCCGCGAGGAGGACGATCCGTGCCTCACTCCGCGCCACCGGCGAGAACGTGGAGGCGCCGGCCGCCGCGGCCCTCACCGTCGCGGACCCCGGCGAGGTCGCCGGTCGGCCGCGCAGCTCGTCGACGGCGCGGCGCAACGCGGCGAGCTCGCCGCGGACGTCGCTCGCCGGCCGCTCGTCGCTCTTGGCGCGCATCATCGCGCGCAGCGTGCGCAGCTCCGCGCGGAGCGGCGCCATCGCGCGCTCGAGCTCGTCCTCGCTCGCGCCCCGGCGTGCGGCCGGCGCGGGCAGCGGGCCGACCGGGCCCGCATCGTCCTCGATCGCCGCGGCGATCTCGTACGCCGAGCCGATCAGTCCCTTCTTGATCTGGCGGCTCGACACGACCACGGCCTGGTCGCCGAGCTCGGCCTTCACCTTGGCCAGGGCCTCGCGCATCGACGCGCCTTCGAACTTGAGGATCCTCATGCTGCAGCCTCCAGGGCGGAAACCACCGCTCGGGTCACGAACGGCACGGACGGATCGACCTCGCGGTAGCTCATGACCGCGAGACCGGGGATGTGGCGGCCGGCGACGCCGGCGACGGCACGACGGACATCGGGCGCGACGACCAGCACCGGCGGGTCGTCGTTGCGGGTGACGTCCCGCGCGTTGGCGGCGAGGTCATCGGTGAGGCGCGACAGCGCGCGCGCGTTGCGCGGGTGCTGCTCGCGGAAGAGCGCCTCGGCGCGCGGGTCGAGCACGAGCGGGCGCAGGACGCCGTCGGCGGAGAGGTTGCCGCGCGTGATGCGGCGGGCGAGGCGCTGGCGCACGATCTCGGTGAGGTCCTCGGTGCTCTTGACCGCGCCGGCGTGGTCGGCGAGGGCCTCGAGGATCGAGCGCAGGTCGCGGATGGAGACGCCCTCGCGGAGCAGGTTGCGGAGGACCTTGATCACGTCGCCCGTCGACATGAGGTGCGGGATGAGCTCCTCGATGACCTTGCTGTCGGTCTTGCCGGCGACGTCGAGGAGCTCCTGCGCCTCGCGACGGCCGAGCAGCTCGTGGGCGTTGCGCCGCAGGAGTTCGGCGAGGTGGGTCGCGATGACCGCGGTCGCGTCGACCACGGTGCATCCCGCGGCCTCGGCGCGGGCCCGCTCCGACGGGAGGATCCACTTCGCGGGCAACCCGTAGGTCGGCTCGGTCGTCGCTTCGCCCGGCAGGCCGCGCGTGGCCGAGCCCGTCGGGTCGAGCGCGAGCATGCGATGGACGTGGACGGCGCCCTCGGCGAGCAGGACGCCCGAGAGGAGGACGCGGTAGCCGCCGGGCGGCAGCCGCAGGTCGTCGCGGATGTGGACGGGGGGCACGATGACGCCGAGCTCGCTGGCCAGCTGCTTGCGCAGGCTCGCGATGCGGCGCAGGAGCTCGCCGCCGCGCCCGGCGTCGACCATGCCGAGGAGATCCAGGCCGACCTCCATCGAGAGGAGCTCGACGGGCAGGGCCGCGGCGATCTCGCTCTTGCCCGTGTGGCTCTCGTCGGCGGCGCCCGCCTTGCTCGGGAGCGAGGTCTCGAGCTCCGTGTCGGCGGCGGCCGGGGCGTTGCCCGCGCGCATCGCGACCCAGCCGAGCGCGCCGCCGAGGGCGAGGAAGAGGACGTGCGGCATCCCGGGCAGGAGCCCGATCGTCGTGACCAGCGCGGCGGTCACCATCAGCGGACGGCGACGGCGCAGGAGCTGTTCGGACATCGCGGTCCCGAGCTCGCGATCGTCGCCGCGGGTGATGAGGAGGGCCGAGCCCGTCGAGACGAGCAGGGCGGGGATCTGGGACACCAGGCCGTCACCGATCGAGAGGATCGTGAAGGTGCGGGCGGCGTCGCCGAACGACATGCCGCGATCGGCGACGCCGATGATGATGCCGCCGATCACGTTGATGCCGAGGATCAAGAGGCCGGCGACCGCGTCGCCGCGCACGAACTTGCTGGCGCCGTCCATGGCGCCGTGGAAGTCGGCCTCGCGCTGGATCTCGATGCGACGCTTGCGGGCGTCCTTCTCGGAGATGAGGCCGGCGCCGAGGTCGGCGTCGATCGCCATCTGCTTGCCCGGCAACGAGTCGAGGGTGAAGCGGGCCGCGACCTCGGAGATGCGCTCGGCGCCCTTCGTGATCACGACGAAGTTCACGATCACGAGGATGAGGAAGATGATCGCGCCGACGACGAAGTCGCCGCCGATCGCGAAGCGACCGAAGGCGGCGATCACGGCGCCCGCGGCCTCGCCGTCCTCGCCGCCGTGGGTGAGGATGAGGCGCGTCGACGCGACGTTCAGCGCCAGGCGGAAGAGGGTGACGAAGAGGAGGAGCGCCGGGAACGACGAGAAGTCGGTCGGACGCTCGACGTAGAACGCGACCAGGAAGGTCAGCGCCGCGACGCAGAGCGCGGTGCCGAGCAGGAGGTCGAAGAGGATCGGGGGGAGCGGCGCGACGGTGATCGCGAGGACGCCGACCAGCGCCGCGGCCATCGCCCAGTCGCCCTTGAGCATGGGCAGGATGCGGCCGCCGGTCACGAGCGACCTCCGCTCGCGCCGGCCCGCGCGCCGCGCAGCCGGTAGATGTACGCCAGCACCTCGGCGACGGCGTGGAAGAGCTGCGGCGGGATCTCCTGGCCCTCGGGGACGAGCTTGTGGAGCGCGCGGGCGAGCGGAGGCCGGCTGACGACGGGCACGCCCGCGCCGCGCGCGGCCTCGCGGATGCGCGCGGCGACCTCGTCGGTGCCCTTGGCCACGACGCGGGGAGCGCCGTCGCGGCCGGCGTCGTAGCGGAGCGCGACCGCGTAGTGCGTCGGGTTGACGAGCACGACGTCGGCCTTGCGCGTCTCCGCGACGAGCCGGCGCTTCGCGAGCTCGCGCATGCGTCGGCGGCGACGGCCCTTGACGTGCGGATCGCCCTCGGACTCCTTGTGCTCTCGCCGCAGCTCGTCCGGGGTCATCATCATGCGCTTGCCGAGACGCCGGCGGCTCATGAGGAAGTCGATGGCCCCGAGCCCGGCGAACGCGAGCGCGGCGACCGCGACCAGGCGGAGCGCGGCGCCGCCGAGCCGCGAGGGGAGGACGCGCGCATCGGAGATGTTGGTCAGCTCGTCGATCTCGCCGCGGAGGACGAGCGCGGCGACCGCGCCGATCACCACGACCTTCGCGACCGCGCCGAGGAGCCGGCGCGCCATCGCCGCCGGCGAGAGCACCTCCTTCACGCCGTGGAAGCCGAACCAGCGGCTGACGTCGAAGCCCGGCTTCTTGAGCGCGGGCGGCCAGCCGAGCTGGAGCCCGCCGGCGATCAGGCAGCCCACCGCGGCCGCGATCAGCGCGGGCGCCACGGCGATCAGGAACCCGTCACGGGCGGCGCTGGCGACGTCGTCGAGCGCGCCGCCGGCGGTGGCGGTGCGGGTCATCGCGCAGAAGCCGCTCCAGGTCGCGGCCGCGCCGAACGCGGCGCCGACGAGCCCGAGGCCGAGCGTGACGGCCGAGGTGAGGTCGCGCGACACGGCGATCTCGCCGCGCTTGCGGAAGTCCTTCACCCGCTTGGGCGAGGGCTTGTGGGTCCTCGACGCGTCGCTCATCGAGTGCTCCATCCCGCGAGCAGGTCGACCGCGGCGCGCGCGTGGGCGTCGATCAGGCGAGCCGTCGACGGCGCGACGGCGAGCAGCACCAGCCCGCCGCCGATCATGACGGCGGCGAGGCTGACCGAGAAGACGTTGAGCGCCGGCGCCGCGCGGTTGATGACGGCGAGGCCGAGGTTGAGGATCGTCGCGGCGACGAGGGCCGGCGCGGCGAAGGCGAGCGCGTGGCTCATGAGCGACGTCGCGAGGTCGACGGCCCCGGTCAGGTGGTGGAGATCGGTCGCGGCGAGCGGCGTCGCCACGCAGCGCACGCCGGCCTCGAGGCCGCCGGCGGCGAGGAAGGCGAGCCCGGCCAGCGCCGAGACGAGGCGCCGCATCGACGACGCCGACTCGCCGGCGCGGACGTCGTACTCGGCCGCGAAGCCGAGGCCGAGGTGGATGCCGATGAGCTGCGCGCCGGCGGCGACGCGGTCGAGGATGAGCCGGGCCGAGACGCCCGCGAGCATGCCGGCGGCGAGCTCCAGCGGCACGAGCGCGACGGCGTCCGCCGGATCGCGCGCCGGCGCCGCGCTCGCGACCGCCGCGGCGACCGCGACGGTGAAGACCAGCCGCGCGCGGACCGGCGTCGTCGGCTCGCCGAGCAGCGGCGCGGTGAACGCGAAGCCGCCGGCACGGGCCAGCGCGGCGACGAACGCGCCCGAGGCCGGATCGATCACGGCGTGTCGGCTCCGGTGTGCGTGGCCTGCGTCGAGCCGACCGCGGCGCGGGAGATCGCGCGCGTCGCGAAGCGGCCGGCGTGGTCGAGCACGAAGTGACCACCGAGCGCGATGACGAGCAGCGCCGCGGCGAGCTTGGGGACGAACGCGAGCACGCTCTCCTGCAGCTGGGTCGCGGTCTGGAGGAGCGCGACCACGAGGCCGACCGCGAGCGCCGTCACGAGGAACGGGGCGGAGATCACCGCCAGCGTCGTGAGCGCGTCGCGCCAGAGATCGAGCGTGCTCGGCATCCTGCGGGTCCTTTTGCAACGGTCGAGCCAGCGTCAAGCACGCGAATCTGCTCGAGGTCTGCCGCTCGCCGCGCGATGTGTCGGCGGCGCTGACGGTGCTCGCGCGGGCCTCAGATCGCGCCGCGGAGGAGCGATTCGACGACGAGGCGCCAGCCGTCGATGGCGAGGAACACGAGGAGCTTGACCGGGAGCGCCACCACCTGGGGCGGGACCATGACCATGCCGAGCGCCGTCAGGATCGACGCGATCGCGAGATCGATGACGAGGAACGGCAGGAGCACCGCCAGCCCGATCTCGAACGCCGTCCGCAGCTCCGAGACGATGAACGCAGGGATCGCGATGCGGAGCGGGACGTCGTCGGCCGTCGTCGGTCGCTCCGCGCGCGCGACCTCGTAGAACAGCGAGAGATCCTCCTCGCGCGTGCGCTCGAGGAGGAAGCGGCGCAACGGCGGCGAGGCGGCTTCGAAGGCGGCCGCCTCGTCCATCTGACCGGCGAGGTAGGGTTTGCCGGCGCGCTCGTACATCTCGGTCGCCACCGGCGCCGAGACGAAGATGGTCATGAACAGCGCCAGGCCGACCAGCACCTGGTTGGGCGGCGCCGCCGGCGTGGCGAGGCCGGTGCGCACGAAGCCCAGCACCACCACGAAGCGGACGAAGCAGGTACAGGCGAGGACCGCGGCCGGGATCAGCGTCGCCAGGGTCAGGACGCCCACCATCGTGAGCGCGCTGACCGGCCCGCCGTCGGTCGGCATCAGCGCCGTCCGCCGGTCGCCGCGATGAGATCGCGCGCCCACTGCGCGTCGGCGTCGACGTCGTCGGTCGCGACCTCTTCGTTCACGGTGGGCACCTTCTCGCGCAGGCGGAGCAGGCCGGAGACGGCGGGGCTCGACGCGTTCGCGCGGGGCCGGATCTCGCCGCTGCCGCGCGCCGCCGGCGGCTCGACGCCGTCGAGCGCGGCGTCGTCGAAGACGCGCTGGAAGCCGCGGCTCGGGCCATGGTCGGCGGACTGGGAACCGCGACGCCACTGGCCCAGCGGGCGGATCTGCTGGGGCGTGACGGCGACGACGATCTCGCGATCACCGGCGGCGAGCCACACGATCCGCGACTTGCCGCCGAGCGAACGCGCGGCGAGGATCTCCAGCTGGTCGCCGGTCGGCGCGCCGCGGCGGCGACGACGAGTGAAGGCCGCGACGCCGCCGCCGACGAGCGCGAGGCCTCCGAGCAGCATCCACCAGCGCGACGACGTCGCGCCGGAGGTGCCGCGGGCCACGGCCGCGCTCGCACCGGTCGGTGGCGGCGGGCTCGCGCCGGCGACGGCCGCCGCCGCGGGATCGGCGGTCCGAGCCTCGGCGGGCTCGAGCTCGATCGCGTCGGCGTCGGCGGGCAGCGGCGGCGTGGCCGCGGTCGCCGGTGGCGACGGGGGCGCGCCCGGCGCCGGCGGGCTGGGCGCGGCGGGCTTCGGCGCCGTGCGCGGGATGGTCACGTGGATCGCGTCGCCCACCTGCACGAAGCGAACCCCGCCCGCGATGGCCGCGACGCGGGCGTGATCGTGGCGCAGCTTGATGCTGAGCACGCGACGACCGTCGCCGCGGATCTCGACCCGGCGGACGGTGGCGTCCTCGCTCGAGCGCTTGGCGCGACGCGCGGTCCCGTCGAGCTCGATCTCGAGGCGCTCTCGGACCACGTCGACCCGGGCGCCCGTGATGGCGGTGGCGCCACGCGCGATGATCTCGACCTCGCCGCCGCGATCGACGATGTCGAAGGCGGGTGAGGGCTCGGCGGCGGCGAGCGCGGGCGCGGCGATGGACAGGCTGGCGAGCCACAGCGCGGAGACGACAGCAGGGATGAGGACGCGCATGGGCTACTCCTTCTCCACGATCTCGAGGATGCGGATCGCGCAGCGATCACCGACGGCGACCGCCTCGGCGCGCGCGACGAGGCGCGCGTTGATGCGCACGTCGAGCGGCGCGCCGGTCACCTTGTCGAGGGTGATGACCGAGCCCGGGCCGAGGCGGCCGGCGAGCTCGGAGAGGCTGAGACGGATCCGGCCGAGCTCGACGGTGAGCTCGAGCGGAACGTCGTGGAGCAGGGTCTCGAGACGCTTGACGTCGGGTGCGGGCTCGGTCACGGACGGCCTCCTCCAGGCGTGGCGATGGCGGCGATCTCGACGGCGAGGACGCCGCGCGTGACGATCGGGCGACCCCACGCCTTGAGCACGTCGCCGCAGTAGATCGGCATGGGGTCATCGACGAAGACGGGGAGCGGGATCTGCGTCCCGGGACCGAGCGCGCCGAGCTCGGACATGCGGATGGAGACGGTCGCGAGCTCCACGCGGACCTCGACGGGCACCGCGCCGAGCGCGGCCGCGATGGTCGCGGCGTCGGCGGGGACGGTCGGGTTGCGCGCGGCGGGCGGCAGGACGACCGACGGCCGGGCGAAGACGCGGACGCGACCGCTCGCCGCGCCGGTGACGCTGAGGGTGGCGGCGAGGACGGTCTCGCCGCTCAGGGCGGCGGCGATGGCGTCGGCGTTGATCGGCGGACGCTCGAGGGCGGCGCGCTCGAGCTCGCTCCACGCGTGATCGAGAGAGGTGAGGGCGGCGTCGCCCACGGGGCCGAAGAGGCGCAGCGCCAGCGCGGACGGTTCGCGGCCGAGCGGCTTGCTCTTGGTCGCGCCGCAGCGCCGCGCGGCGGCGGCCTCGACGAGGTCGCCGCCGAAGGCGACGACGAACGCGCCCCGGCCCTCGGGAGCGACCAGCGCGGTCCACATGCCGCGCAGCTCGTCGCCCAGCGCCGTCCCGTCGACCACCTCGGCGCCCATGGCATCGACGGAGACCTCGCCGACGAACCCGCGCAGGGACCGCGCGAGGCGTCGCGCCCACCGCTGCGCGAGCTCGGCCAGCCGAGGCCGCGCCGTCTGCGCCTCGCGGTCGGCGGCGATCAGCGGAAGCGGGACGGCCTCCACGGGCGCCGGCGCGGCGGTGGATGAGCTCGGCGCGGCCTGGCGGATCGCCGCCTGGATCGCTTCGAGCTCCTGTGGGTCGAGGGGGAGATCGCTCACTCCGGCGGGTCATTGCAACGGGTGCGCCACGCCGAACGTCTCGACAAGCTTGGGACGCGGGCCGCCGGGCGCCGCGCTGTCGGCGGGGCTGACGGAGCCCGTCAGCCGAGGATCTCGTCGAGGCGTGTGTGGGCGTCGTACACGGCGAGCTTCACCGGATCGTCCGCGAGGCTCGCCCGGTCGCTCGTGTGATGGGCGGCGACCGCCGCGACGATGTCGGCGGGCAGCCGCCAGAGCCGGAGCAAGTGGGTCCCGACGTCGGCGTGGTCGAACCCGAACAGCGCCTGCTCCGCGACATGGAGGGGTACGCCGTCGCGCACCGCGCGCGCTCGAGCGGCGCGCACGCGGTCGGGCGTCCAGCACGCCAGCGCGGTCAGTCCCACGTCGGCGAGCAGCGCGGCGATGAAGGCGTCCTCGGCGAGCCGCGGGACCCCGACGCGCTGTGCGGCCTCGGTGGCGGCGGAGATCGCGTGCGTCGTCAACGCCTCCTGGGTCAGGCCGGACTCGGGGGCGACCTCGAAGGCGCTCGCGGCCAGCGCCAGGGCCGTCACCAGACGAACACCGATCCGGCCGATCGCGGTGCGCAGGTCGCTCGTCGGCTGTCCGCGGGTGAAGAACGTCGAGCCGGCGATCTGGAGCACCTTGGCGACGAGCTCGGGATCGCGACGCACGATCGCGACCAGCTTGTCGATGTGCGTGCGATCGTCCGCGATCGCGGCGGTGAGGGACAGGAACGTCGACGGTGGCGCCGGCAGGACGCCGATCGCGTTCAGCATGTCCCCGAGGCCGGACGGGACGCGCGCGCGGCCGGTCTCGATCTCGCGCAGCGCCGAGATGAGCTCCTTCACCGGCGCCGGCTTCTCGAAGAACTGGTGCGCGATCGTGGCGACGCGCGCGGCGGCCGCGGGATCGGAATACCCGGAGAGCACGACGCGGACGGTCCCCGGCCATCGATCGCGGACCTCGGAGAGCAGCGCGGTCCCGTCGATCTCCGGCATCGACATGTCCGAGATCACGACGTCGGCGGCTTCGCGGTCGAGGTGCTCGAGCGCCTCGCGGCCCGAGGTCGCGGTCGTGACCACCCAGTCGCGCGGCGCGGCGGTGCGGAGGACGCGGTCGAGGGCACGGACGACGCGAGGCTCGTCGTCCACGAGCAGCACCTTCATCATGGATCTGTCCCTTCACCTTGGCGGACCGGCAGCGTGATCACGAAGGTCGTGCCTCCCCCGGGGCGCGGTTCGAAACGCACGGTTCCGGCGTGCTTGTCGACGACGGCGCGGGTCAGCGCGAGGCCCTGGCCGGTGCCACGACCGACCGGCTTGGTCGTGACGAACGGCTCGAAGATGTGGTCGCGGATCGCCTCCGGGATCCCGCCGCCGTCGTCGCTCACCGCGATGACGACGTCGTCGCCGACGTGCCGGGTCGAGACGTCGATCCGTCCGAGGCTGGCTCGCCCCCGCGCGCGGACGTCGGCGATGGCGTGGGCGGCGTTGACGATCACGTTGAGGAACGCCTGCGCGAGCTCGTCGCGGATGCCGACGACCGGGGGCGCGGCGGGGTCGAGGTCGGTCGTGACCTCGGCCACGTACCGCCACTCGGTGCGGGCGAGCGCGATCGTCGTGACCACGGTCTGGTTGAGATCGAAGGCCTCCCGCTGGCCACGGCTCGGGTGCGAGAAGCTCCGCAGCGCCGAGACGATCGCGGTGACCCGCCCGAGGCCCTCGATGGCGTCGGCCAGCGCCCGCGGGACCTCGTCGAGCAGCCGCTCGAGGTCGACGGCCGCCGCGGCTGGCAGGCCCGGCAGAGTGGTCCGCACCGCCGCGAGCAGCTCGTCCATCGCACAGCTCAGGAACTCGATGTTGTCGGCGACGTACTGGATCGGCGTGTTCAGCTCGTGCGCGACGCCAGCCGCGAGCTGGCCGATCGCTTCCAGCTTGTGGGCGTGGGGCTCGGGCGAGGACGGTTCGGGCGACATGACGGATCGGATCGGGGCGGCGGCTCGAAGGAACGTGTCGGCCGCGCCCGCGATTCATCGAGGACTTTCGGAATGCGCAACTCGGTCGGTTCGGGAGTCGTGGCGCGGGAGATCATCCTCGGGATCGATTTCGGCACCAGCTACACCTCCGCCGGCGCCCTGGTCGATGGCAAGGTCGAGCTGGTCGTCGACAACGGTGATCCGATGATCCCGAGCGTCGTCCAGGTGTCGGACCGCGGGCCGCCGGTGGTGGGCCACGCCGCCGTGTCCGGGCTGGCCTCGCACCCCGCCTGCACCGTGGCGTCGGCCAAGCGGATCATGGGCAGCGATCTGTCTGAGGCCGGCGCGGTACGCCGCATCGCGCCGACGTTGCCGTACCGGATCACGGCCGGCCCCGGCGGGACGGTCGTGCTGAAGCTCGGGCACCAGGACTGGGCGGTCGAGCAGATCGCCGCGACGGTGATCGATCGGGTACGCGCCCTCGCCGAGCAGCGGTTCGGCGCCCAGGTGCGGCGCGTGGTGATGACCGCCTCGGCGGTCGCCAGCGACGGCTATCTCACCTCGCTGCGCAAGGCGGCGCGGATCGCGCACCTGGACGTGCTGGAGATCATCGCCGAGCCGATCGCGGGCGCGCTCGCCGTCGGGCTGCACGGCCGGGGCGGAGCGCCCGAGGTCCCGCGCCGGGTGCTGATCCTGGACTTCGGCGGTGGGACGTTCGACGTCAGCGCGGTCGTGCAGACCGGCCAGCGCTTCGACGTGCTCGCCATCGGCGGGGATCCGTTCCTCGGCGGTGACGATCTCGATCAGGCGATCGTCCAGGCCCTCGCCGGGCTGGTGTACCGGCGAGCCCGCTACGACCTCCTGCGCGACGCCGTACGCCGCCAGATGCTCGCCCAGCGCTGCGAGAGCGCGAAGCGCGCCCTGTCGGGCGCGCTCGAGACGCGCCTCATGATGCGTGAGGCCTACCTCGAGGGCGGCCTGAGCCGCGACATCAACGTGATCCTCGAGCGGGCGTGGGTCGAGCCCCTCTGGGCCCCGGCGTTCGCGCGCGCGAGCCTCGCGGTCGACGACACGATGGCGCGCGCGGGGTGGCGCGACGAGCTCGTCGACGAGGTCGTCCTCATCGGAGGTAGCTCGCTCGTCCCCGCCTACCAGGCGCTGGTGCGCGAGCGCTTCCGCCACGTCCAGGTGACGGCGACCGACATCGCCAACGTCGCCGTCGCGGTGGGCGCGACCCTGCTCACGGCCCGCCACGCGGGCAGCCGGGTGCCCGTGCTCGAGATGGCCGAAGCGGCCCGCCTCGGCGCGTGAGGCGCCGCCGCGTGCCGGGTAGCTCCGTCGAGTCGAACGGGCGCAGCCTGACGGCGATCGTCAACATCGCCACCACCTGGACGACCTAGCACTTCGAATCTCGTGATGGCGAGCCTCGGGGGCTGGCATCGCGGATGCAGAGAGCCGAGCCGAGCCGAGCCGAGCCGAGCCGAGCCGAGTCATGAAGAGCACTCTCGCGTGTCACTTCGCGCCGTCGCTGCGCGTGATCCGCGGTCAGGCGACCGCGCCGATGACCGCATCCGCGTTCGCCGCCGGCAGCCAGCCCATCCAGCGCGTTCCGGCCGAGGCGCTCCTGCCGATGCTGGGCCACCACCAGGTGCTCGAGCTCGTCGCCCGAGGTGGGATGTGTCGGGTCTTTCTCGGCGCCCACGCCGTCACCGGACAGCGGATCGCCCTCAAGGTCCTCGACGATCGCTGGTCCGAGCACGAGGAGATCGTCGCGCGCCTGCTCGGCGAGATCGAGGTGTCGCGGCGTGTCCCGCACGACGGGCTGGTGCACATCTCGGATGCCGCGCGTTCGTCCTCGGGCGCGGCCTACCTCGTCATGGAGATGCTCGACGGCGAGAGCCTCGCCAAGTTGCTCGAGCGGGGACGGATGGAGCTGGGGGCCGTGGCCGCGATCGGCGCGCAGATCGCGGACGCGGTCGCGGCCATGCACGCCGCGGAGATCGTGCACTGTGACCTCAAGCCCGAGAACGTGATGCTGCTCTACCGCGACGGCCTCGCGGGCTGGCCGCGGGTGAAGGTGCTCGACTTCGGGGTCGCGCGCTTCGGCGAGTGCTCGCGTGTCGAGCAGGTGGCGGGGACGCCCTGCTACATGGCGCCCGAGCAGTGGCGGGGCCAAGCCGAGCCACGCTCGGACGTCTACGGGCTCGGCTGCTTGCTGTACGAGCTGACCACCGGCGCGGCGCCCTTCGAGGGCTCGATCGCCAACGTGATGAGCGCGCACTGCGATCTCCTGCCCACGCCGATGTCGGCGCGACGCCAGGTGCCCGAGGTGCTCGACCGGCTGGTGTCGCGCATGCTCGCCAAGGAGCCGGGCATGCGACCGCGCATGGTCGAGATCGCGCGCGCGTTGACCGACATCGCGTTCGCCTTGCCGCCCGGAGCGCGCGGCGACGCGACGTCGGCGACCGCCGCGCGCTGACCCCTCGACGGGCGCGCCGCGCGGGCGATACGAATCACGTGCGTCGCGTTCCTGTTCTCCTCGCGCTGGCGACTGGTTGCCAGTATGTCGATCAACCGAAGAAGGTGGCGGCGCTGGAGCAGCGCCTCGACGAGCTCGGCGAACGCGTGGACGCGCTCGCCGGGGAGCCCGAGGAGCCCGAGGACGCCAAGGCCGCGGGCAAGCGGAAGCCCAAGGCCGATCCGAAGGCGAAGAAGAAGACGGGTCCGGGGGAGAAGCCCGAGAAGCCCGAGAAGCCCGGCCCGGCGACCTCGCCGGCGACCCACGCCGCGCACGATCTCGGTCCTCCTCCCGCCCAGGCCCATGGCCCGGTGCCGTGGAGCTACCGAGGTGAACGGGGGCCGGACGCGTGGGGCGGCCTCGATCCGTCCTTCGGGAAGTGCGCGAGCGGCGAGGCGCAGTCGCCGATCGACATCCTCCCGCAGCGGGCGCGTCCGCCCGACGTCGTCTTCGTCTATCAGGCCACCGCGGGTGCGGTGGTCGACAACGGCCACACGCTCCAGGTCGACCTGGAGCGTGGGAGCTACGCGGTCGTCGACGGGGAGCGCTTCGAGCTGGTGCAGTTCCATGTCCACACGCCGAGCGAGCACACGATCGCCGGCGACGTCTTCCCGCTCGAGGTCCACCTCGTGCACCAGAGCCAGGCCGGTGCGCTCGCCGTCGTCGGGGTGCTCTTCGCCGAAGGCGAACCCTCGACGGCGCTGGCACCGGTGTGGAAGTCGGCGCCGCGGAGCACGGGCCAGCGTCGGCTCAAGTCGAAGTTCGATCCGTCGACGATCCTGCCGCGCGAGCAAGGCGCGTATCGCTACGACGGCTCGCTGACGACGCCGCCGTGCTCGGAGGGCGTTCGCTGGATCGTCATGCGCCGGACGCGCACCGAAGATCCGACGCGCATCGCCGGCCTGCGCGACCGCTTCGGCAGCAACGCGCGCCCGATCCAGGAGCTGGGCGCCCGCGAGCTCCGGTGATCCGCCGCCCGCCGTCCGCTGCTCAGCGCTTGATCGAGGCGATCTCGGCGAGCATCTCGTCCGCGGTCGTGACGGTCTTGACGTTGGCCTGGAACGCGCGCTGGTAGGCGATGAGCGTGACCAGCTCGTCGCCGAGCTCGACGTTCGAGCCCTCGAGCGCGCCGCCGGTGAGCGCGCCCCGCCCGCCGGTCGCCGCGGCGGCGAGCAGCGGCTCGCCGGAGCCCGAGGTCTGGGCGTAGAGGCCGTCGCCGACGCGGCCGAGCCCTTCCTCGTCGCCGAACATCGCGAGCGCGACGCGCGCCAGGGCGCGGGTCTCGCCGTTGTCGAACAGGCCGGAGATCGTGCCGTCCTCCGAGACCACGACATCGACGAGCGAGCCCGAGGCGTGGCCGTCGATGTCGAGGCGGTTCACCGACGACGCGCCGGCGAACTGCGTCGAGCCGGAGAGACCCGTGCCGCCGTCGGTCGTGATCGCGTCGCCGAAGTCGAACGTGATCGCCTGTCCCGCGGTCGCGCCGAGGAAGCTGGCGCTCGACGCGACCGTGGTCTCGGTGTCGAGCGCGCCCGCGGTGGTGAACCCGAGCGTGCCGTTCGCGATCTCGGTCGGCGTGCCGGCGGTGCCGCCGGTCAGCTCGCCGCCGTCGACCATCGCGTGCCACTCCCAGGCGCCGCCGCCCTGGGCGCGGAAGTAGAGGTCGACACGGTGCGGGGTGCCGAGCGAGTCGTAGACCGTCGCCGAGGTGGCGTAGTTCGAGGTCGTCTGGGGGTTCGCGGGATCCCACGCCGCCGGTGGCACGGCGCTGGCGTCGAGGTTGAGCCCGATGCTGGCGAGCGCGGTCGCGACCGGGGGCGTCGACTGACCGGCGAGCTGCAGGTCGCTCGGCGCCGTCGAGGTGACGCCGGCCGAATCGACCAGGTAACCCTGCAGCCGGAGGCCTCGGGCATCGACGACGTGGCCGCTGTTGTCGAGCGAGAAGCGGCCGTCGCGGGTGTAGTACTGCGCGGCGCGGCCGTCGTGGGTGCCGCTGACGACGAACATGCCGCGCCCGCGGATCGCGAGGTCGAGCGCGCCGCCGGTGGCCTGGATCGCGCCCTGCTCGAACTGCTGATCGACCGAGCCGAGGCGCACGCCGGCGCCGAGGCGCTGGCCTCGCAGGCTGCCGCCGAGCACGTCGGAGAACCCGGCGCGCGAGCGCTTGTACCCGATGGTGGAGACGTTGGCGATGTTGTCGCCGACGACGCTGATGGCGCCGCCATGGGCACCCATGCCGCTGGCGCCCGTGTAGAGACTGCTCAAGATGCTCATGGGGTTCCTCGTGCGATGGTGGTGATGGCGGCCGGGGAGATCCGGGTACCGCCGAGACGGAGCAGGGGACCGTCGGGGGTGAGCTCGACGGCGTCGACCAGCGCGCGGGTCTGCGGGCGCGCCGAGACCGCGGCGCCGTCGGCCCCACGGGCCACGACCTCGATCGAGTAGGTGCCGGCGGCGAGCGGGACGCCGCGCGCGTCGGTGCCGTCCCAGGCGACCGGCAGCGGTGACGTGCCTCCCTCGAACGGGACGCGGCGCACCTCGGCGCCCGACGCCGAACGGATCACCAGCTCGCCGGACGCGATCGGCGCGCCGGCGGAGACCTGGATCGGCGGCGGCGGGCCGTCGAGCGACAGGGTCGACGCGTCCGCCGTGACCTCGCGGCCGACGAGGTCGGCGAGCGCCGCGGTGCCGGCCGCGTCCTCGGCCGAGATCAGATCGGCGAGGCGTCGGTTGGTCTCGACCGCCTGCTCGACCGCGGAGAACTGCGCGAGCTGGGCCACCATCTCGGCGCCCGATTGCGGATCGAGCGGGTTCTGGTGCTCGAGCTGGGCGACGAAGAGTCGGAGGAACTGGTCGCGGCTGGCCGCGGGCGTCGCGCCCAGGCCGCCGGTCGTCGGCGCGGTTCCGCCGAGCAAGGATGAGGTGGACGAGGTCGGTTCGATCATGGGGCTCCCTCAGGCGAGGGCGCGGAGGCGAGGGTCTGCCGCCGTGCCGGGGGTGTGCGCCGTGTCGACCGGAGCGTCGACGTCGGGTGCGGACGACGAACGGGTCGCCCGCGGCGGTGGAGGTGAGGACGGCGGCTCGCGGTGATCGCGGGCGACCAGATCGCCGAGCGCGAGCCCGTGACCGCGCAGCGCCGCGTCGAGCTCGTCGAGCGAGCGGGCGACCGCCCCGGCGAGCTCGCTGTTGCCGGTGCGAACCGCGACGTCGACGGAGCCGTGGCGAACCGCGACCGTGACGATGACGCGTTCCTGCGCGTCGTCGAGGACGAGGCGCGCGTGCGAGACCGGCGCGGTCGGCGCGGGATCGGGATCGAAGGCGCCGAGATCGAGCTCCTGGATCCCCGGGGGCGGCTCGGGGGCGGACGCGCGGACTGGCGCCGGCACGGCCGCGACCGCTGGAGAGACGGCGGGCTGGCTCGACGGCGAGGGGGAGGAGGCGCCGCCGCCGTCCGCCGCGCCCGCGAGCTCGAGCGCGAACGCCGAGAACGCGTCCGGGTCGGCGGCGGGGACGCTCCCCGACGTCACCGAGAACGTCGCGTCGACGAGGACCATCTCGCCGCGGCCGGGGCTCGCCTCGGCCAGGGCGGGGGCGAGCGCGTCACCGCCGGTGCCGGTCGTGGCCACCGCGCTCCCGATCACGGCGGCCGGCGCGCCCGGCGTGGCCGCGGCCACGGTGGCCGGGGCGGGAGCTCGCATCACCAGCGACGGTGCGACGGTCGGCGGCGGCGGCAGCTGGGCCGACGGCGCGACGCCGGGACCGTCGTCGCGTCGCTGGGAGGCCTGCTCGATCGCGTCGGCGAAGCGCGGTCGCGACGCGTCGTCACGGTCGCGCTCGCGATCGCGCTCGTGATCGCGTTCGCGGATCGCCTCGGGATCGCGCGCGCGGCCCGTGCCGGCGGAGATCGGCGACGGGCTCGCGGGCTCGACCCTCACGATTCCCGCCTGCGCGCGCCGAGGTCGTCGGTCAGGCGTTGCTCGTCGCGCGCCGCGCCCGTGGCGCGGTGCTCGAGCAGGACATCGAGCGCGCGCTCGACGGTACGCAGCTGGCGCTCGCGCGAGCGCAGGTTGCTGATCGCGTCGTCGAGCGCGGCCGCCGCGGTGGCGCGCACGGCGGCGGCGTCCCGGGCGAGCGCGCGCTCGCCCTCCAGCTCCTCGGCGATCCGGAGGAGCTCGGCGACGCTGCCGCTGCGGGCCATCCGCTCGTTCGCGGCGCCGACGGCGAGGTCCAGCTCGGCGGCGGCGTGGACGAGCGCTTCGTGCGCGGCGCGGGCTTCGGCCTGGGCGCGTGCCTCGGTCGCGGCGGCGGCATCGCGCAGGCTGGTTCGCGCCGCGATCGCGGCGCGGATCGTTCGGGGTCGCAAGGTCATGGAGGATCTCCCAGCGCGACCGCGAGGCCGCGCAAGCTGTCGGTCCAGGGCACGGCGGTCTCGGGGCCCTGTCGAGCCCACGTGTCGAGCCGCTGACCGGCGGCGATCGCTCGATCCATGTCGGGGTTCGCGCCCGGCGTGTACGCGCCCAGGGCCTGGAGCTCGAGGGCCTGTCGACGCATCGATAGCGCGGCGCGCGCACGATCCGCGAGCGTGCACGCCTCGCGGGTGGCCACGCGGCGCGCGACGCGCGACGCGCTGGCGAGCACGTCGACCGCCGGGAAGTGGCCTCGGTCGGCGAGCTCGCGGGCGAGCACGATGTGGGCATCGAGGAGCGATCGTGCGGAGTCGGCGATCGGGTCGCTCAGATCGTCACCCTCGACGAGCACGGTGTAGAAGCCGGTGATCGAACCACCCGACGCCGAGGGGGCGACGCGCTCGAGCAGGCGGGGCAGCGCGGCGAAGACGCTCGGGGGATAGCCCTTGGTCGCCGGCGGCTCGCCGAGCGAGAGGCCGATCTCGCGCAGCGCCATCGCGTACCGGGTCAGCGAGTCGATGACGAGGAGCACGTGCTTGCCCTGGGCGCGGAACCACTCGGCGATCGAGGACGCCACGGCGGCGCCGCGGACGCGCTCGAGCGGGGAGCGATCGGCCGTGGCCACGACCGCGACGAGGCGGTCGCGCCGGGGCGAGGCCATCAGCTCGCGGACCTCGCGCCCACGTTCCCCGATGAGGCCGATCACCACGACGTCGGCGTCGCCGTGGTTGGCGATCTGCTCGACGAGGACGCTCTTGCCGCATCCGGCGCCGGCGAAGATCCCGACGCGCTGGCCCCGGCCGCAGGGCAGGATGCCGTCGATGACGCGGACGCCGGTGGCGAACCGGGCGTCGACCTGCGCGCGCTGGGCGATCGCCAGGGGCGGACCCTCGACCGGGACCCGCTCGAGCGCGACCGGCCGCGGACCTCCGTCGAGCGGCGCGCCGAACGGATCGATGAAGCGTCCGAGGAGGCCGTCGCCGACCGCGACCTGGGAGCGCGCGCCGGAGCGCCAGGCAGGCGCGCCGGGCGTGAGCGTGCGTGCCGCGCCGAGCGGCACCGCCAGGAGATCGTCGCCGCGGAACCCGACCACCTCGCAGGGGAGCGCGCCGTCGGCGCCGGCGTCCACCTCGACGACGTCGCCGACCCGAACGGGGAACCCGGAGATCCGCACGACGAGCCCCGAGACCTCGAGCACGCGGCCTCCGACCACCGGGCCGCCGCCGTGGCGCGCCAGCGCGGCCAGCCTCGCCGCGAACGCGTCGTGGGCCGAGACGGCCTCGACGATGGTCGGGATGCGCCGGCTCTTGCCGTCGTACGGATCGGCGGCGTTGCGCAGATCAGGCGCCATCGCCGGTCTCCGGATCGGGGGTGGCGAGCTCGAACGCGGGCTCCGCGTCGCGGACCAGCGCGATCAGCGGTTCCCGGAGCGCCGCGAGCCGCGGCGACCAGCGGCCGTCGACGACCAGCCGCGGCGCTTCGATCCAGACCTCGCCCGGTACCAGATCGGCGCCGACCTCGCACGTGACCCCGCTCGGCAGCTGATCGCCGACCGCCGCCACGTCCTCGGCGCACATGCGGAGGACGAGATCGCGCGCCTTCTGGCCGCCGGCGTCGGCGATCGCGCGGTGGACGAGCTGGACGAGCCCACGGCGATCGATCGCCGCCGCGGCCGGCGCCAGCTCGGCGCACAGGCCGAGCGCCAGATCGACGACGAGCTCGGTCATCGCCTCGTCGCGGTGAGCGGCGGCGCGGGTGAGGGTGGTCGCCGCAGCCGCGAGCACGTCACGCACCCGCGCGAGCTCGCGTCGGCCGGCCTCGCGCCCTTCGCGGATCGCCTCGGCGCGTGCGCGCTCGAGCGCCGCCTGGGCGTCGTCGCGGTCGTGGCTCCCGGCGGCGGCGCCGTGATCGGGCGCGCCGGCGCGCGACGCATCGTCTCCGCCGGCGCGGTCCTCCGCGCGCGGCCAGGTCGTGCCGTGGGCCGCGCCCGCGCGAGGGAGCATCGCGCCGAACGGCACGGCGCCGCTGCTGCGTGCGCCGAGCCAGGGGGTACGCCCGCTCACGCTTCACCTCCGCGCGGCGGCAGCTGCAGCGAGCCCTCGGCGGCGAGCCGCATCGCGGTCTCGACGATCTCCCGCTGCGCGGCCTCGACCTCGGACACGCGTCGGGGAGAGCTGGCGGCGAGGTCGTCGCGGAGCGTCGCCGCGGCGCGCTGCGACAGGCCGGAGAAGAAGTGGTTGCGGAGCGCCTCGGCCGCGGTCTGCAGCGCGGTGACCATGGTCTCGCTCTGCACCGCGCGCAGGAGCGGGGCCATGGAGCGGCTGTCGATGCGGAGGAGATCCTCGAAGGTGAACATCGCCTCGCGGACCCGGGCCGCCGCGGCGTCGTCGAGCGAGGCCATGCGATCGAGCAGGGCGTCGCCGTTCTCGCCGGACATCTCGTTGACGATCGCGGCGGCGAAGGCGAGGCCGTCGAAGTCCGAGCGCCGATCGGACGACGCGAGGGCGCCGGTCGCGGCGAGCGCGCGCACGAGCGTCTCCGACGCCTCGAGCACGGCGCGATCGGGGACCTCGTCGATCGCCGACAGGCGGGTCGCGAGATCGGCGGCGACCTCCGGCGGCATCGCGGCGAGCACGCGCGCGGCCGTGGCGGCCGGGAGCTGGGTGAGCACGACCGCCGCGATCTGCGGGTGTTCCTCGATCAGGAGGTCGGCGAGCGCCTGGGTGCGGGCGCCGCGCAGCTGCTCGATCGGTTGCGGCGGTGGCGACTCGGGCGGCGGCGCGAACAGGCGGCGCGCGCGCTCCTCACCGAGCGAGCGGTGGGCGAGCTGACGGAGATAGGCGCCGCCCGCGGTGCGCGCGACGGCGAGCGGACCGTTGAGCGCGACCTCGAGCTCCTCGAGCACGTGGAGGAGCGCGTCGCCCGGGACCAGGTCGAGCTCGTCGACGGCGGAGGCGAGCTGACGGAGCTCGCCGTCGTCGAGCGCCGACAGGACCTGGCCGGCGAGATCGTCGTCGAGCGCGAGGACGGCGATCGCGGCCTTGTGACGGGGCCCGATCGGTGTGCCGAGGCGGGTGATGACGGGGTTCATTTCGAGGCCTTGGGATCGGGCTCGCTGAGCCAGCCAGCGAGGACGCGGGCCGTGCGCGTCACGTCGGATCGGACGGCGCCGAGCACGCGCTCCTCGAGCGAACGCTCGAGCGAGAGTTGCGGGGGAGGCGGCAGGGAGGCGATCGCGCCCGGACGCGTGCCGAGGGCTCGCTCGACCTCGGCCAGCGGGGCCGGCAGCGCGAGCGGGCGCTCGGCGTCGCGCTTGCCGCGCGAGCGGCGCAACAGGAGCGTGATCACGATCAGGAGCACGGCGCCGGCGCCGACGAGCGCCGGCAGCGGCAGCGGCAGCGCGGCGGGCGCCGCCGGCGATGGCGCCGCTGCCGCGGCCTCGTCGGGCGCGAAGGCGAACGACCGGATCTCGAGCGCGTCGCCGCGCGCGGCATCGAAGCCGGCGGCCTGGCGCGCCAGGTTCGCCAGCTGGTCGAGCTCTTCCTGCGGAAGCGGCTGGGGCTCGCCGTCCTCGTCGGGTCGGTGGTCGACGAGGATCGCGAGGTGGAGACGGGCGAGCTTCTCCGCCGGCTCGTCGACCTGGCGGACGACCCGGGAGATCTCGTAGTTGGTGGTCGACGAGCCGCTGCCGGCGGCGCCGCCAGCCGCGCCGCCGGCGCCCGCCGCGGGCGCGCCCGGCAGGTTGCCCTGGACGCCGGCGATGCCCCCGGTGACCGCGGCGCCCGCCGTGGGCGCGACGCCGACGTGGGTCTCGCTGCGGACGGCGCTGCGATCCTTGTCGAAGATCTCCTCGGAGACGCTGACCTTGCGGCGGTCCATCTGCGCCGTCACGACGACGGCGACGTGGCCGGGGCCGACGACGCGCTCGAGCATGGCCCGCACCCGCGCCGCGATCGCGGTCTCGATCGCCCCCTGATCGCTCGCGCCGCCGCGATCGTCGGCCGACAGCACGGTGCCGTTCTGATCGACGACCACGACCTTGTCGGCGTCGAGGCCGTCGATCGACGCGGCGACGAGCTGCATCACGCCGCGGACCTGCTCCGCGGTGAGGCGGGCGCCGGCGCGGACCCGGAGCGCGACCGACGCGCTGGGCGGCTCGTCGGCGTCCTTGAACACCGACCGCTTGCCGAGCGCGACGTGGACCCGCGCACCCTCGACCGGCGCCAGCGCGGTGATGCTCCGCGCCAGCTCGCCCTGGAGGGCCCGCCGGTAGTTGACCTGCTCGGCGAAGCTCGACTGCCCCAGCGAGACGCCCTCGAAGAGCTCGAACCCGACGCCGCCCCGCGGCAGCCCGGCGGCCGCGGCCGCGAGGCGCGCCTCGGCGAGGCGTTCACGCGGCACCATGACACTCTTGCCGTCGGCGCCGATCCGCTGAGGGATGCCACGTCCGGCGAGCACCGACGACAGCTCGGCGGCATCCTCGGGTGGCATCGCCGTCGCGACCTCCTTCCAGCTCTCGTCTCCGGCACGCAGCGCCGTCCACGCGACCAGGCCGAGGACCACCGCGGCGACGACGACGCCGCCGAGACGCGCGGTCCGCGGCATGCGTTGCCATTGCGTGCGGAGCTGGCTACCGAGCTCGCGGGTGGGCGTCGTGGGTGGAGGAGCTTCGTCGGCCATGGATCACTCGTCGCTCAGACCTGGGTGTTCATCAGCTCGCGGTAGGAATCGAGGAGCTTGTTCTTCAGCGTCGTCGCGTAGCGGAGCGAGATGTTGGCCTTCTCGCTCGCGATCACGACCTCGTGGATCCCGACCCCTGGGTCGCCGGCGGCGAACCCGGCCGCAGCCTCGCTGGCACTGCGTTCGGCGTGTCGCGCCTGGGAGACGGCGTCGGCGAGGCTGGCGGCGAAGCTCGAGCCGGTCGCCGCTGCGCCGCCGGCCTCGCGCGCCGGGGTCCGTTCGCGGATCTCGTCGGTGCGCTGGAGCGTCGCCGGCAGATCGATGGCACGGATCGCGCTCACGATCAGCGCCCGATCCCCAGCGCGCGCTCGGCCATGCTCACCGACGTCGTGAGCGCGGTGACGCCGGCCTCGTAGGCGCGCGAGGCGGTGATCATGTCGACCATCTCCTCGACCGGGTTGACGTTGGGATAGGCGACGTAGCCGCGGGCGTCGGCGTCGGGATGCCCCGGGTCGTGCTCGAGCCGCGGCGGCGAGGCGTCGGCGCGGATGGCCGTCACCGCGACGCCGGCGACACCCGGCGCGGCGCCGGCGATCGGCTGCGATTGCACGACCACGTCCCGGCGCTGGTACGGTCCGCCACCGGCGGCGCGCGTCGTCGACGCGTTGGCCAGGTTGGACGCGGCCACGTTCATGCGCGTGCGTTCGACCGAGAGGCCGGACGCCGATACTTCCATCGCGGTGAAGAAGTCCATGTTGGCTCCGATCAGGGGTTGCCGTCGCCGGCGGCGTAGCGGAGGAGCGCGAGCCGGCGCGAGACCAGCTCGGCGGAGGTCGTGTACCGGACGCGGTTGGCGTCGATCTTGGCCAGCTCGCGCTCGAGGGCCACGGCGTTGCCGTTGGGGCCGACCAGCGCGCCGCCGTCATCGAAGACGACGCGCGTGTCCGGCGCGGCTCCCGCCGCGAGATGCTCGGCGTGCGTCCGGACCATCGACGCCGGGCCCGCCGTGGCCGGTCGCTGGACGTCGGCAGGACGGTACCCGGGCGTGTCGAGGTTGGCGACGTTGCCAGCGAGGACCCCGTGACGGTCGCGGTGGTACGACATCGCACTGGCGAGGCGGTCGACGGCGTCGAATACGCGGGTCACGAACCGGCTGCTTGCAGGGCGCGTGCCCGGCGAAGGTGCCGATTCGCCGAGCCTCTCGTGCGGACGACGCCACACCGTCGCCACGGTTGACGCTACACCGACTCCGATTCCGGTCGATCGATGAGCACGATGGCCAGTAACGACCACCTAGCCGATCGAGGTCGCGCGCTCGCGGCGTTCGTGTTCGGCGTGCTCTCGGAGTCGGTCTCGGACGGCGCCTTCGTGGTGCTCCGGTCCGGGCGTACGGTGGTGTCGGTCAACCAGCGCGGGGAGGACCTGCTCGGCCGGCGCGCCGACGACCTCCTCGGTCGGCCGGTCGACGAGCTGTTCGCCGAGGGGGACCTGCGGGGGGGCGCGGCGATCGTCGATCACCCGGGTCGCTACGAGGACATCGCGCTCGTGCAGGTCGACGGGTATCCCCTCTACGTCGAGCTCACGGTCGCCCACGTCGAGCACCCCCAGCTCGGGCCCCTGGCCGCATGCCTCGCTCGCGACACCACGGAGCGCCGCGCGCTCGAGCGCGATCTCCTCGCCAAGCACACCGCGCTGTTCGCCGCCCACGCCGAGCTCGAGCGACTCGTGACCGAGCTGCGCGCCACGCAGGCCGCGCTCGAGGAGCGCAACCGCGAGATCGCGGTGCTCGCTGGTCAGGTCGCGCGCGTCGGCTGGCGGGCCGCGATCGGCGAGCTCGCGGCGGGCATCGCCCATCACCTCAACAACCCCGTGGCCGCCCTGACCAGCACCCTGCGTACGCTGAGCATTCGCCTCGAGCGCGATCTCGATCCAGAGCGGCGGATAGGGACGGAGCAGCTCCTGCAACGGGCGCGCGCCGCCGCCGGCAGGATCGAGGAGCACGTGGCCGCGGTGGTCCGGCTCCACCGCGCCGGCGCGCAGGATGCGACCGCGCGCCGGCTGGATCTGGCGCACGAGATCGACAACGCCCTGACCCTCTTCACCGGTCGTCTCGGCGCCATCGTCGTCCGCCGGACCTATCGCGGCCCGATCGACGCCCTGGTCCCGCAAGATCCCCTGCACCACGTGCTGGGCAACGTGATCGACAACGCGATCACGGCCATGCCCGGCGGCGGCGAGCTCAACATCGCGGTCGAGCGGCGCGGCGACCGGTGGGTGATGGCGGTCGAGGATTCGGGTCGCGGTGTCCCCGCCGAGCTCGCCGCGATGCTGGAGGATCCGATCGCGGCCGCCCGCGGTGGCGGCGGCGGCGGCGGGCTCGGCCTCGCGACCGCGCAACGCCTCGCACGGCTGTGGGGCGGCGATCTGGTCCACCGGCCGCGCGACGTGGGCACGCGGTTCGAGATCGAGGTACCCGCCACCGACCCCGCCGGCCTGCGGCTCCAGGAGTGCTCATGAACGACGTGTCCATCCTGGTCGTCGACGACGACGACGACGTGCGTGCCGCGCTGCTCGACGAGCTGTCGCCACGCTACGTGGTCACCGAGGCCGCATGCGGCGAGGAGGCGTTCGCGCTCCTGAGCGCGCACCGCTTCGATGTCGTCATCTCCGACCTGCGCATGCCCGACCACGACGGCATCGAGGTCCTCGATTTCGCGCAGGCGCAGCAGGACGGCATCGTCCGCATCTTGCTCACCGGCTACGCCGACGATCGCGCGCACACCGCGCTGCTCAAGCCGGGCGCGCCGTACAAGGTCGGCAAGCCCTGGTACGACGAGATCGAGGTCGTGCTCGCGCGCGCGCTCGAGCAGCGGCAGCGGACCCGGATGCTGACCGCGTCCTTCGAGGCCGCGTTCAGCATCGGGCAGGTCGAGGCGGCGTTCGCGGCGACCCGGACGCTCGAGGAGCTGGCCGAGGTCCTCGTCCTGCGCGCCGGCGCCATCACCGGGCTCGGCGCATGCGCCGCCGAGCTCGACGGCGAGCTCGTCGCGGGTGAGCGGCCGGGCGCTGGCTGCTCCTGGCAGACACGGCTGCCGGTGGACGCGCGCGGCCGCCTGCACCTGGCGGCCGGCGGCTCCGATCCCGAGGCGCGCGAGCTGCTCGGGTTCCTGATCCAGCTGGCCCAGCGGCACGTCGGTGTCTTCACCGCCACGGCGACGTCCGGCGTCGACGTGACCCGCGCGAGCCGTTCGCGGATCGAGGAGCTCATGCGGCAGGCGACGCTCGGCGCGATGACCGGCGCCCTGCTCCACGACCTCGCGGGGATGCTGCAGGGCGTCGACGGTTCGATCTCGCAGCTGCAGGTGCTCGCCGAGGTGCGCGCCGATCCGGAGCTCGCGGCCGTCGCCGAGGAGCTCACCCTCGCGAGCAACGACGCGCTCGAGCTGTTCTTGACCATGCGCAAGTTCCTGCGCGAAGGGCAGGTCGCGATCCGGTCGGTGCCGGCGAGCGACCTCGTCGCGCGCGCGCTGCGTCAGGCCGGTGGCCTCGCCCGGGCACGCGCCACCCTCCGGGTCGCGACGGCCCCGCCGCTCTCGGTCAAGGCAGCCGAGGCGCTCGCCGTGCACGTCCTGGTCGCCGTCATCAAGAACGCGGCCGACGCTTCCCCGGACGACCGGAGCGGGGCGATCGACGTCGAGGTCCAGCGGGACGGAGACGCCGTGGCCTTCGTCGTCACCGACGATGGTCCGGGCGTCCGCGAGGACCAGGTGGCGCAGATGTTCGAGCCCTTGACCTGGCAGCGGCCCAACGACGTCGGCGCGGGCCTCGCGATCGCCGCGTACGCGCTGCAGGTCCAGGGAGGCCGCATCACCTATCGACGCGCGCCGGGACGCGGCGCGTGCATCATCGTGAGCCTGCCCGGCGATCCCGACGACGCCGGGGCGTGACCGCGCGCGCGGTTGCGCGCCGGTGACGGGTCAGCCGTCGAGGAGGTCGAGGAACGGCCGCGAGCGCTCGAGCTGATGCATCACCCGGCGGTGCAGATCGTCGAGGTCGCGGTCGCCGATGCCGAGGGCGTCGAGGAGCTCGAGCGTGCGCGGGTCCTCGGCGTGCTCGTCGTCGGCGCCGGCGGTGACGACGGCACGGCGCGCGGTGAGGTTGGCGACCGCGATGATCTCGGCGCCGACCCGGAACGTGCTCGTGAGGCGGTCCCGGAAGCCCGGGGCGAGGACGGCGTGGTGAGCCTCGATCGGTACGCTCAGGCTCGCAGGAAGTCGCCAGCGCCGCGCGAGATCCGCGCCCACGCGGTCGTGGCAGGGAAGGCCGGCGAGCTTCTCGGCGTCCACCGACGTGAGACCCTGATCGTGCTGCGCGGCGATCGCGCTGAGGAACGCGTCGGGGGCGACCTTGGCGAGCGCGATCTTGCCCATGTCGTGGAGCAGCCCCGCGGTGAACATCGCGCCCGGGTCGGGGTGGCGGACCTCCTCGGCGAGCACGCGCGCGGCCGATCCGACCGCGATCGAGTGCAGCCACAGGGGGCGAGCGTCGAAGATCCCGCCGTCCGGCGTCTTGAGCGTGTCGAGCACCGAGACGCTCAGGACGAGCTGGTAGAGCGTGTTGAAGCCGACGAACGGGATCGCCTTGGCGATGTCGGTGACGCCGCCGGGGATCCCGAAGTACGCCGAGTTCACCAGGCGGAGGAGCTTGGCCGACAGCGACGGATCCGCGCCGAGCAGCTCCGCGACGTCCTTCACCGACGAGCGCCGCGAGTGCAGCACCTCGCCCAGCCGGACGGCCACGATCGGCAACGTCGGCAGGTTGTCGAGGAGCTGGGTCAGCTTCGTCAGGTGATCGATCGAAGGCTCGGGAGTCGACATGAGACCTCCGGGGTCGTTGGCTCGTCCGCAGGTGCACGTCGCGGCACGGGGGCGTCGGTCGGGGCGTCGGTCGGGGCGTCGGTCGGGGCGTCGGTCGGGGCGTCGGTCGGGGCGTCTTCGGACGCGGCGTCGGTCGGGGCGTCGGTCGGGGCGTCCTCGGACGCGGCGTCGGTCGGGGCGTCTTCGGACGCGGCGTCGGACGCGGCGTCCTCCGACGCGTCGTCCGGGCCGTCCTCGGCCGCATCGACGGGGTACACGTCGAAGGTGCAGGTCCCTGCCGCTCCGCAGCTCGAGCCGACGGGGCAGTCACTGTTCCGCACACACGACGGCTCGCATCCGCCGGCGAGGATGGCGCCGACGAGCCCGAGGACGAGGGCGAGCGTCGGCGGCGCGCGGTCACCCCACATCGAACACCGCGCCGAGCCCGAGGCGGACCTGCAGGAGCGCCGAGCCCGAGGGCAGATCGGTCCCACCGACGAGCACGTCGACGGACAGATCGCCGCACGCGCGGACGCCGGCGACGGGCCAGCACACGCTGGCGCCGGTGGCGCCGCCCCAGATCGTGTAGGGCGCGGCGATGCCGATGACGCCCGCGCGCAAGCGGAGGTGCGCTCCCGGCGTCAGCATGAGCCCGGCCTCACCGCCCGCCCCCGTGCGATCGAAGGTCTCGACGACGATCGCGGCGAAGCCGCTCACGCGCGGCTGTTCGCGGATCGCCATCGAGCCGCCGAGGGAGAGCACCAGCGGCGTCGCGCCGAGCGAAGATCGGCCGCTGCCGCCGCCCGCGGCGAGGCCGTAGGACAGGCGCATCTCCGCGCTGCCGAGCGACGGCTCGGCGCGAGCCGTGGACGCCATCGCCATCACCACGACGAGAGCCCCGAGACAGGACGCACGAGCCATGCATCCCCGCTCAGCAACCGACGTGCCACGTCGCGCGCGTGCGCCGTCGCCTACTTGGCGGTGAGCTGTCGGCGGGGCTGGCGCGGGCCGTCAAGCGGCACCACCACCGGGGGCCGGTAGCGCAGGAGCACCGAGAGCCGGCGGTTCTGTGCCGCGTACGGGTCGTTGCTCACGAGCGGCGTGGACGCGCCGCGGCCGATCACGCCGACGATGCGCTCGGCCTTGACGCCGCTCCCCTCGAGGACCTTGCGGGCCGCCGCCGCGCGCTCGTACGAGAGCTCCCAGTTGGTGCGCGTCGCGCCGGCTGGGAACGGTCGTGCGTCGGTGTGGCCGAGGAGCTCGATGGTCTCCTTGCGGGCCGCCAGCACCGGCGCGAGGCCTTTCAGGAACTCGACGAGCGGCGGCTTGAGCTGGGCCGAGGACGTGTCGAAGAAGAGCTCCTGGTTGCCCTCCTGATCGACGATCTCGATCAGCAGCCCGTCGTCGGTCGCGACCACGCGGACGCGGGCCGCGACGTCGGAGATCGAGATGTGGTTCTCGGCGACGTGCTCGATCGCCTCTCGCAGCGTCTTGATGTCGTCCTCGATGCTCTGCTGGTTGGGCGGCGGCGGCGCCGGGGCCTTCTCCATGATCGACGGGACGTGCTGGGCGCCGCCGTTCATGGCCAGCTCGCCGTCGGGCATGATGCCGGTGCGGAAGTAGCGAGAGATCTCTTCGCGCGACTGCTGGTCGGTCGACGCGAGCAGCCACAGCACCATGAAGAGCGCCATCATGGCGGTGACGAAGTCGGCGTACGCGATCTTCCACGCGCCGCCGTGGTGGCCGTGGCCGGCGACCTTCTTGACGACGCGGCGGCGGCCGGCCGCGGGCGGGGGCGGAGGCACCTCAGACTCCCTTCAGGTTCTGGAGCGCCTTGTCGAGCTCCGCGAACGAGGGGCGCTCGTCCGGGAAGATCATCTTGCGGCCGAACTCGACCGCCGTGGCCGGCGCCGCGCCGCGCATCACCGCGATGACGCTCGCCTTGATCGCCTCGAGGTAGCGGCGGTGATGGACCTCCTGGATCTCACACGCGGACACGAGCGGCGAGATGATGCCGTAGGAGAGGAGGATGCCGAGGAACGTGCCCACGAGCGCGGCGGCGATGTGGTGGCCGATGACCGCCGGAGGTGCGTCCATGTGACCCATCGTGACGATCACGCCGAGCACGGCCGCCACGATGCCGATGCCGGGCAGGGCGTCGCTCACCGTGCGCACGAGGCCGCCGGCCAGGTGGTTGACCTTGTCGAACGTGTCGAGCTCCGCGTCGAGCAGCGCGTCGAGGTCGTCCGCGGAGACGCCGTTGGCCATGTGCTGCAAGGCCTCGGCGAGGAACGTGCGATAGAGGTCGTTCTTGGCCAGGTACGGGTACTTGCGGATGATGTCGCTCTTCTGCGGCTCGGCGGCGTGCGGCTCCAGCGCGAGCACGCCCTGCCGGCGGGCGACCATGAACAGCTCGTACTGGAGCTTGAGGAGGTCCAGGTAGTCCTTCTTCTTGGGGATGGTGTCCTTGAAGGCGACCGAGAAGACGTGCTTGATGCGCGCGCGCATCTGCCCGGGCGTGGAGATGAACAGCGTCCCGATGGCGGCACCGCCGATCACGACCAGCTCTGGTGGCTGGATCAGGATCGGGACGTGACCGCCGGCCATGACGAAGCCGCCGATCACGCAGCCGAAGACGACAAGGATTCCGACGAGGACCATGGTGAGGACTGACTCGTCCGCCCGGCGCGGTCGTGCAGCCGTGGAGTTGGGGCTTCAACTCCGGCGAGGGCGGCCGAAGATCCCTGCATGAGCGACTACCAGATCCTCGTGTGTGACGATGAGCCCGAGATCCGCGCCGCGATGCGTCGCACGCTCCATCGCTTCCAGGTGACGGCGGTCGAGTCGATGGAGCAAGCCCTCGCCGAGCTGCGCGAGCGCCGCTATCAGGCGGTGGTGAGCGACTTCAACCTCGGCGTGCAACAGGGAGACGGCCTCGAGCTGCTGCAGCTCGTGCGGGTGCTCTACCCGGAGACGACGCGTCTACTCGTGACGGGCAACACCGACATCCAGGTCGCCATCCGCGCGCTCAACGAGGGCGCGGTCCATCGCTTCTTCCTCAAGCCCTGGGACGACGAGCAGCTCGTCATGGCGCTGCAGATCGCCCTGCGGCGCTCGGGCTCGATGGCCGCGGTGATGCCCCCGACCCCGTGACGGGTGCTCCGGCACCTGGGTGCATCGGGACCCGGGTGGTGGTCACACCTTGAACTTGGCGGGGTCGATGTTGTGGCGCTGCAGCAGGCGGCGGAAGTTGGTGCGATCGATCGCCGCGACGCGCGCCGCGGCCGACACGCTCCCCCGCGCATCCTCGAGGAGCCGGAGCAGGTAGGCGCGCTCGAACTCGGCGGCCGCGCGTTTCTTGGCCTCGGCGAGGGACACCTCGAGGTCGAGCTCGTCGTCGGCCTCGGAGGGCGTGGCCTCGGCGTTGCCCGGCGCGGGTTCGGGTTCGGGGCCGCCCCCCGTGCCCGCGCGCGCGAACTTGCGCTTGCCGGCCACCGAGCTCGGCAAGGACTGGAGATCGATCGCGGCGCCCTTGGCCAGGGCCAGGGCGTGCAGGATGGCGTTCTCGAGCTCGCGGATGTTGCCCGGCCAGGGATACGCGACCATCGCCTCCAGCGCGTCGTCGGCCAGGACCGGTCGCTGCGCGCCGGCGTGACGCTGCAGGAGCGTGGCGATGAGGCCGGGGATGTCCTCGGGGCGCTCGCGCAGCGGCGGGATGCGCAGCCCCACCACGTTGAGGCGGAAGTAGAGATCGGCGCGGAATCGTCCGGCCTCGACCGCGCGGGTCAGGTCGACGTTGGTCGCGGCGATGACGCGGACGTCGACGGCGCGCACGCTGTCGGAGCCGACCGGCCGGACCTCACGCTCTTGCAGCGCGCGCAGGAGGCGAGCCTGGACCGGCAAGGGCATGTCGCCGATCTCGTCGAGGAAGAGGGTCCCGCCGTCGGCCTCGACGAACATGCCGGGGCGCGCGTGGGTGGCGCCGGTGAACGCGCCGCGGGTGTGCCCGAAGAGCTCGCTGTCGATGAGCCCCTCCGGGATGGCGCCGCAGTTGAGGGCGACGAACGGCTTCTTCGCGCGCGGAGAGGCCTGGTGCAGCGTGCGCGCGAGGACCTCCTTGCCGGTGCCGCTCTCGCCGCTGATGAGCACGCTGACGGTGGTCGCCGCGACGCGGGGCACCATCTGGCGGAGCTCTGCCATCGCCGGGCTCCGGCCCGCGACGAGCTCTGGCGCGGCGGCGCCGCTCGACGGGCGTGCGAGCTCGCGGTGCACCGCCGTGTGACGGACCGCGAGGTCGACGGCCTCGATCAGCATCGGTGGGTTGATCGGCTTCACCAGGTAGTGGAACGCGCCGCCGCGCAGGGCGGTGGTCGCGGTCGCCGCCGTGTCGTCGCCGGTGAGCATCACGATCGCCGTGCGATTGCCCGCCTCGCGGAGCGCGGCGAGCACGTGCAGCCCGCTGTACTCGCCGATGTTGACGTCGAGCACGATCGCGTCCCAATGCCCCAGCGCGGCGCGCCGATCGATCAGGTCCTGGATCTCCGCCGGCGTGCCGACGTGCTCGACTTCGTAGCCGCGGGTCGAGAGCACGCGCTGCAGGGTGCGCGCGACAACGTGATCGTCATCGACGACGAGCACCCGCAACGGCGTCCCCAGCATCCCCTCAACGATGCCTGAGAACCCCGCGCAGGGACAGGTAGGCGTGCGTGGTGAGAGGGTTAACCGGTCGTAACCTGTGCTCACCCTGCCGGGGTGATCTGGCCGCTGGGGAGCGAGAGCACGAACGCGGGCCCCTCGGGCGTCGCGTCGTAGCGGACGGACCCGCCGTGGGCCTCACACGCGAGACGGCAGAAGTAGAGGCCCAGGCCGCGCTGACCGTCCTTCCCCTGGGCGTACTTGCCGAAGAGCTTGGGGACCAGCGTCGGCGGGACCTGCGGGCCGGTGTTGTGGACCGCGATCTCGATGTGCGCGGGCTCGCCTCCCCGCAGGATCTCCTTCGCCGAGATGCGGATCAGACCGCCGGGATTGCAGTAGCGCACCGCGTTGCCGACGAGGTTGTGGAGGACACGGGCGATGAGCGCCTCGTCGAAGTTCCCGATCACCTCCTGATCGCACGAGACCGCGTGGCGGATCCCGCGCGTGATCGAGGGCGTGTGGACGCCCATGACCTCGAGCAGGAGCTCGCGCACCTTGACCTTCCCGGGGCGCGGGCGAAGGGCGTCCTCCTCGAAGCGCGACACGTCGACGAAGTTGGCGACGAGACCGGACATGCGGCGGAGCGCGCGCACGGTCGCCAGGAGGGCTTGCTGCTCGTCGTCGCCCACCTGGAGCACCTGCGAGAGGTAGGTGATGTTCGAGAGCGCGATCGCCAGGCCGTTGTTGAGGTCATGGGCGAGCAGCGCCGCTGCCTCGGTGCCCCACGCGAGGAGCCGGTCGGCCTGCTCGCGCGACTGGCGGGCGGAGATGTAGGCCTGCTGCGCACGTGCGGCGGCGGTGACCCGCTTCTGGAGCTCGCTGATCGAGATCGGCTTGATGAGGAAGCCATCGGTGCCGGCATCGAACGCCTCGAGCCTGATGTCCTGATCGCCGCGACCGCTCAGGATCTCGACGTGGATCGCCTGGCCGTAGAGCTGCTTGAGCCGCCGCACGACCTCGAGCCCACCGGTCGGCATGCCGAGATCGACGAGCGCCAGGTCGAAGGGCATCTGCTCGGCGAGGGCCATTGCCGTGCTGCCGTCGTCGACCGCGCGCACGTCGAAGCCCAGGCGACGCAGGGCGCTGGTCACGACGCGGCGGATCTGGGGCTCGTCGTCGGCGACCAGCACGCGCACGCCGGGCGGCACCACGCGCTGCAGCAGGGTGACGCTGGGCGTCAGCTCGCCGAAAGATTCTCCAACCGTCTGGTTCGAGTTCGCGCTCATGCGCTGCGTCTGATGCGATCCCCGTGCCAGCACCTCGCGCGGGTTTCTGGGTCGCGCCCCTCAATCATCGCGAACGGCGGTCGAGATCTCCGCTGGAGGATCCACATGAGCTCGTCGTTGGCGCCCGCCAGCCTGTGTGATGTGTTGCTCGACGCGGCGATCACCGCCGACGCCGACACGCTGTGGCTCCATCCGCGGACGACCGGCGACGATCGATACGAGGTGTCGATCGAGAAGCAAGGCAAGGAGATCGCGGCGTCGACGCTCGACGGCGCGATGGGCGCCGCGGTGGTCGCGCGGCTGGCCCTCCTCGCCGAGGTCGACCTGGTGTCTCGCCGACCTGCGAGCGGCCGCTGCGTTGTCCGGCTGCCCAAGTCGAGCGCGGAGATCGTCGTGACGACCCGGCCGGGGCGCTCGCCGCGCGCCGAGGTGTTCGTTCGCAACCTGTCGCGCGGGCCGCAGGTGGGCGCGACCGCGCCGCGCAAGATCGAGCCCGGTGTGCAGCTCGGCCAGTACACGATCGAGGGGCGCCTGGGCTCCGGCGGCATGGGCCAGGTGTTCAAGGCGACGCACCGGGCGCTCGGCCGCGAGTGCGCGCTCAAGATCTTGAACCACGACGGGAAGGGACCCGAGGCGGTGGCCCGCTTCCTCCGCGAAGCCCGGGCGGCCGCGCGCATCAAGCACCCGAACATCGTCGACGTCTTCGACTTCGGCTACGTTTCGGATGGGCGGCCCTACCTGGTCATGGAGCTGCTCGACGGAGAGTCGCTCGGCGAGCGCATGGACGGCGACGCCCTCGACCCACGGCTCGCGGTCAAGATCGCGCGCGAGCTGGCGTCGGCGCTGGTGGCTGCGCATGCCGCCGGCGTGATCCACGCCGACGTCTCGCCGTCCAACGTGTTGATCGAAGGCGAGACCGCCAAGCTCGTCGACTTCGGGCTCGCCCAGACGCTCGACGATCCATCGCGGCTCGCCGCCGGCCAGACGTCGGAGATGGTGTTCGGCACCCCGGCGTACATCGCGCCCGAGATCATCCGTGGCTTGAACGCCGAACCTGCCAGCGACCAGTACTCGCTGGGGGCCGTGCTGTTCGAGATGCTCGCCGGCGAGCCGCCTTATCGCGCGACGAACGTGCGCGAGCTGTGCGTCAAGCACCTGAGCGCGCCGATCCCGTCGATCCCGACGCCCGGCCTGCCGCCCGAGCTGGTCCGCGTGGTGCAACGCAGCCTGGGCAAGGCGCCAGGTGCGCGCTTCCGTTCGATGGCGTCCTTCCACGCCGCGCTCGTCGACGTCGAGGAGACGCTCACGGTGGGCGGGTGGCGTCGCTTCCTCACGCCCTAGGAGACCGCGATGCCCGCGACGACGAACCCGGTGGTGCTGTGTGTCGACGACGATCCCGACATGCTCGCGGCGGTGGTGCGGACCATCCGGACCGCCGGTTATCACGTGCTCGGCTCAACGTCGCCGACGGAGGCGCTCGGCATCCTCGGCCAGCAGGCGATCGCCGTGCTGCTGTCGGACTACGAGATGCCGGAGATGACCGGCGTCGAGCTGGCGGCGCGGGCGCGCGAGCTCCAGCCCGAGACCGTGCGGATGATGCTGACCGCGCGGAACACGATCGACACGGCCGTCGCCGGCATCAACGTGGGCGAGGTGTTCCGGTTCCTGTGCAAGCCGTTCCAGCCCGACGTGCTCCAGCGCGAGGTGGCGGCGGCGGTCGAGCACCATCGCGAGGTCGCCGACGTCGCCAGCGAGCGACTCACCGTGGTCCGGCGCCGCCGCGTGCTGGAAGCGCTCGAGCGCGAGTTCCCGGGCATCACGGCCGTGCCGCGCGACGACGACGGCGCCTATCTCTGCGACGACGAAGCCCGTCATCGCGCCGAGGCCGAGCCCGGGCTCGAGGCGATCCTCGCGCTGCTGAACGGCTGACTCCGCCTCCGGGAACCGTACGCTGGCACCCGGGTTTGCCGGTACCCGGTCCGGCCGCACCCGGGGACAGGGGCCGGTTCAGCGCGGCGCGCCGCGCTTGAAGACGGCGTCGATGAGCCGGGCCGCGACGACGTCGAGATCCACCTGATAGGTGCCTCGCGCCAGGCGGCGGCGCGCTTGCGCCACCTTCAGGCTGTACGCGTCGGAGGTGTCGTAGGCGGCGGTCGGATCCCAGGGAGGGGGCACATCGGTCGTATCGACCGCCCGCGGAGAAGTCGAAGGGGCGAAACGCGCGGCAGGCCCTGGCCCGACGGATGCAACTCGCGCTGGTCATGAACGTCAGCGCTCCCGCCGTCGAACGCGATCGTCGCATCACCGACCACATCGAGCTGGCGCGCAGGATCGCGGGCAAGGTCGCCCGTCGCTGCCCGTCGTGGATCGGCGAGGATGACCTCGTCGCGGCCGGGATGCTCGGCCTGGCCGAGGCAGCGATGCGCTACGACGCTCGCCGCGGCGAGCCGTTCATCGCGTTCGCGACCAAGCGCATCCGGGGCGCGGTGCTCGACGAGCTGCGCCGTGGCGACATCATGCCGCGCCGCGTGCGCCGCATGGCGCGCAAGGTCGACGAGACGCGCCGGTCCCTCGAGCGCCAGCTCGGCCGGACCCCGGCGGACGAGGCGATGGCGACGGCGCTGGGCGTGACCCTTCAGGTCTACCGGGACGACCTCGCCTTCCTCAGCGAGGCCAAGATCAGCTCGCTCGATGACGGGACCCACACGGCCCCGGCGGCGCCCGCCCACGAGTCACCCTCCGAGCACGCCGAGCGTGGCGAGCTGCACGCCCGCATCAAGGCCGCGCTCACCGCGCTCGAACCGCGCGACGCGATGATCCTCGGGCTCCTCTACGGCGACGAGCTCACGAGCGTCGAGGTCGGCCAGGTCCTCGGCGTCTCCACCTCGCGCGTCTGCCAGCTCCACAGCCGCGCCCTCGCGCGCCTGCGCGAGGTCCTCGCGCGCTGAGCCCCTAAAGTTGTCAAAGTTGACACCGTCCCCAAATAGAACGCGTTCCATTTGGGGACGGTGTCAACTTTGACAACTTAACGGTGATCGGCGCGCGCCGCGTCGATGCGGCCCGCGCTGGCCAGGACGGCGATGAGGGGGTCGCCGTCGATGGGGGCGCCGTCGAGCGTGACGCCGTCGGGGAGGTCGCTGCGGGGGACGATGGCGATGAGGGCGACGCCCGCGAAGGCGGCGGCGTGGTCGGCGGCGACGACGGCGGCCACGCGGCCGCGCTCGAAGAGGGCGCGCTCGAGGCGGTAGGCGAGGGCGAGGGCGTCGCGCCCGCCGATCTCGATGACGGCGCCGCCCTGGCCGAGGCGCGCGCGGCGATCGGCGGCGGTCACGCGGTCGACCTCCTCGAGCGGCGCGGCGTCGGGACGCGGCGGCTCGAGCATGCCGGCGGCGACCGTGTCGTTGGTGAGCGCGTCGATGAGGATGAAGGCGCCGGTCGAGCGGCTCGCGGCGTAGGCGTCGACGAACAGCGGCGAGTGACCGCGCAGCGTGAGCCGGCCGATGTCGTTCAGCTCGAGCCGCGCCGCCGGCCGGGTCGCCAGCGTCTCGGGGTCGATGATGCCGTCGATCCGCTCCACGTCGACGCGCGTCGTGCGCGTCGTGTGCTTGAGCACGTACGTGCGCGTGGGATCGAGCGCCTTCTCCGCCATCCACACCACGCGCGCGTCGAGGCGATCGGTCACCGTCGGGCGGGCGCCGCCGTGGACCAGCATGTCGCCTCGCGAGACGTCGATCTCGTCGGCGAGCCGCAGGGTCACGCTCATCGGCGCGAACGCCTCCTCGATCGGTCCCTCGTAGGTGTCGATCGACACCACCTTGCTCGACTTGCCCGACGGCAGCGCCACGACCTCGTCGCCCGCGCGCACCACGCCCGCCGCGATCTGCCCGGCGAAGCCGCGGTAGTCGAGGCTCGGACGGATCACGTACTGCACCGGGAACCGGAGCTCCGGCAAGCCGGCATCGGTCGCGAGCGGCACGCTCTCCAGGTGCTCGATCAGGGTCGGCCCGTCGTACCAGGGCGCCGCGTCGCCGCGCCGCACGATCTGATCGCCGTCGAGCGCCGAGACCGGCAGGCAGCGCACGTCCGGGATACCGAGCTTCGTCGCGTGCGCCTCGATGACGCCGGCGATGCTCCGGTACGTGGCCGCGTCCCACGCCACCAGGTCCATCTTGTTGATGCACACGACCAGGTGCGGGATGCCGAGCAGCGCCGCGATGTACGCGTGGCGCCGCGTCTGCGGCAAGACGCCGAGGCGTGCGTCGATCAGGATCACGGCCACGTCCGCCGTGGACGCACCGGTCGCCATGTTGCGCGTGTACTGCACGTGCCCCGGCGTGTCGGCGATGATGAACTTGCGCTTCTCGGTCGAGAAGTAGCGGTACGCGACGTCGATCGTGATGCCCTGCTCGCGCTCCGCCTTGAGCCCGTCGGTCAGGAGCGACAGGTCGAGCACCGCCGTCGAGCCCTGTCCCCGCGTCGCGCCGCGCGCGCTCGCCCGCTGCACCGCCGACAGGTGGTCGTCGTAGACGCGGCCGCTGTCGTGGAGCAGCCGCCCGATCAGCGTCGACTTGCCGTCATCGACCGAGCCGATGACGACGAGCCGCAACAGCTCCTTGTGCTCGTGGCGGCGGAGGTAGCCCTCGACGTCGCGCGCGATGTGCTCCTGCTCGGCGAGGTACATCTCAGAAATAGCCTTCGCGCTTCTTCACTTCCATCGAGCCGTCCTCGTCGTGATCGATGAGGCGGCCCTGGCGCTCGCTGTGACGGGCGAGCAGCATCTCCTGGATGATCTGGGGCAGGGTCGTCGCGGTGCTCTTGATCGCGCCCGACAGCGGGTAGCACCCGAGCGTCCGGAAGCGCACGACCTCGTCGCGCGGCGTCTCGCCGGGCTCGAGCCGCATGCGCTCGTCGTCGACCATGATGAGCGTGCCGTCGCGATCGACCACGGGCCGCGGCGCTGCGAAGTAGAGCGGCACGATCGGGATGTTCTCGAGCCAGACGTACTGCCAGACGTCGAGCTCGGTCCAGTTGGACAGCGGGAAGGCGCGGATGGTCTCGCCCTTCTTCACCTTGCCGTTGTAGAGGTTCCACAGCTCGGGGCGCTGGTTCTTGGGATCCCACTGGCCGTGGCGATCGCGGAAGGAGTAGATGCGCTCCTTGGCCCGCGACCGCTCCTCGTCGCGGCGCGCGCCGCCGAACGCGGCGTCGTACCCGCCCTCGCGCAGCGCCTCGAGCAGCGCGTGCGTCTTCATCACCTGCGTGTACTTGTTGCTGCCGTGGTCGAACGGGTTGATGCCGTCGGCGACCGCGCGCCGGTTCGTGTGCACGCGCAGGTCGAAGCCCTGTTCGCGGCAGAACCGATCGCGGAACTCGATCATCGCCTTGAACTTCCACGTCGTGTCGATGTGCAAGAGCGGGAAGGGCAAGGGCGCCGGCGCGAACGCCTTCTGCGCCAGCCGCACCATCACCGAGCTGTCCTTGCCGATCGAGTACAGCATCACCGGGCGGTCGAACTCGGCGGCGACCTCGCGCAGGATGTGGATGCTCTCGGCCTCGAGCTGGCGCAGATGCGTCAGCCGTCGCGGCGAGACGACGGGTTGTGCGGGCGAGACCTGGGCCGTAGCGTGCATCCGCTATAACGGATACCGGTCCGTCGGTCGGGTGTCAACGATGAAAGATGTTCATCCGCCATGGCGGATGCTGTCTCTGCCTGGGCAGATCGTCGAGGCATCGCGCTCGCGGCACGCGCAAGCGCGTGATTGCCGGTGCGGCGCGGCGGGCACGACGCTTGCGATAGGGCCGCGGCTCCAGGAGGTTCCCATGCGCGCCCCGCTGTTCCCGCTCCCGCTCGCCCTCGCCACGTCTCTCTCGCTCGTCACCGGCTGCGTCGAGACCGACGACGATCTCGAGGTCACCGCCGACGAGTCCGAGCTCGCGTTCTCGCTCCCCACGAAGACGTTCTCGCGCATCCGCGACCTGCAGCTCGGTGAAGGCGTCAGCTGCCGGCTCGGCAGCGACGGCGCGACGGCGTGCGTGGGCGCGCTCGGCGGCAACGCCGCGCCGCTCCAGCCGACGGCGCTCGGGCAGGCCCCCGACGCTTCCGGCCTCTCGATGCAAGCGGCGAGGGCGTATGTCCTGAAGGGCAGCGACGGAACCGCGGTCTCCTTCAACTCGACGACCGGGGTGGGTTCCGCCACACCCGGCTTCTCCGCGGGCGCGCAGATCGCGTCGGGCAACGACCACACCTGCGCCATCCAGACCGACGGCGACGTGCACTGCTGGGGCGTGAACCTCTATCGCGAGCTCGGCCGCGAGGGCGGCGCCTCGGGCACCGCGACGCCCGTGCTCGGCCTGCCCGCGGACGCCACCGACATCGGCGCGGGGCGCACCGGCACCTGCGTCGTGTCCAACGGCTACGCGTACTGCTGGGGCGGCGGCAAGCTCGGCGACGGCGCCACGCCGACGCGCATGAGCTGGACCACCGCCAAGCGCGTCGAGGTCGGCGGCGACTTCGGCTGCTTCCTGTCGGCGAGCGATCGCGTCCTGTGCTGGGGCGCGAACGACCACGCGCAGACCGGCTTCTACGCCGACACGACCGATCGCGGCGCGCACCAGGTACCGAACATCGGCACCGTGATCGACGTCGACGCCGGCTACCGGCACGCGTGCGCCGTGCTCACCGACAAGAGCGTGCGCTGCTGGGGCAACAACACGTACGGTCAGCTCGGCAACGGCAACATCGCGGCCTGGCAGCAGGCGGTGAGCGTCGCGCTGCCGGGGCCGGCCCGCCGCGTCCGCGCCGGTCATCACACCAGCTGCGCGATCCTCGAGGACGATCGCGTGTTCTGCTGGGGCAAGAACGACGCTGGCGAGCTCGGCCTCGGCTGGGCCAGCACCCCGGTGGTCGCGCCGGCGCTCAGCCTGCTCTGAAGGCGAGGCCGACCAGGCCGCGCAGGCCTTCGCCCACGATCTCGAGCGGGCGCGCCGAGCGCTCGACGCGCGCGAGCATGAGCGCGCCCTCGATCGTCGCGAGCGAGAACATGGCCATGCGCATCGCCGCTTCGGGATCGACGCCGCTCGCCGCGAGCCGCGCCGCGATCGACGCCTCCCAGCCGGCGAAGTGCTCGGCGCACGTGCGCCGCACCGCCTCGCTCGACCCCGACGTCTCGAGCGCGACGGTCGCGAGCGGGCAGCCGAGCTGCCAGTCCGACGCGGCGAGCTCGTCGGCGAACAGCCTGCACACCGCGACGACCGCGGCGCCGAGGTCGGGCGCGGCCTCGATCGCCGCCTCGATCCGCTGCTTCCAGAAGGCGCCCGCGTCGCGCAGCGCGGCGACCGCGAGCTCCTCCTTGCCGCCCGGGAAGTGGAAGTAGAGGGAGCCGCGCGGCGCGCCGCTCTCCTCGACGATCTGGGCCAGGCCGGTGGCGTGATAGCCCTGCCGCTGGAGCAGCGCGGCGGCGGTGGCCGTGAGCTTGGCGCGGGTGCGCTCACCCTTGGTCGCGGCGTCCGTCATGCAGCGGCCTCGACGGTACCCGGCGCGGATGACACCGGCCGGCTCTTCGCCGACGCGAACACCAGCGCGCGCAGGCCGCGCCACAGCGCGCCGTAGCGGGAGAGCCGCTCGTCCGGCTCGAGCCCGCGGCCCATGCGGTGGATCTGCTCCTGGAACCAGAACACCTGCAGCGCGTCGTCGATGCGGCGGATGGCGCTGCGCACGCGCACGACCGGCGCGGCCGGGGCGGTGCCGTCGAGCAGCGCGCGGGGCAGCTCGGGCGCATGCGTCATCGGGCGCGCGAGCCCGACGACGTCGACCGCGCCCTCCGCGACCACGCGCTCCATCGTGGCGCGCGAGCGCATGCCGCCGGTGAGCATGAGCGGCAGCTTCGTCACGGCGCGGATCTGGCGCGCGTAGTCGAGGAAGTACGCCTCGCGCTCGCGCGAGGTGTCGCGCTGGTGCGCGGGCAGCTCGCCCGAGCCGGCCATGGCCGGGCTCTCGTAGTTGCCGCCGGAGATCTCGAGCAGGTCGACGCCGGCGGCGTCGAGCGCGCGTGCGACCGCCATCGACTCCTCGATGGTGAAGCCGCCGCGCTGGAAGTCGGCGGAGTTGAGCTTCACGCCGATCGGGAAGCGCGGGCCGACGGCGACGCGGATCGCGCGGACGATCGCGAGCAGGAAGCGCGCGCGCCGCTCGGCGTCGCCGCCCCACCCGTCGTCGCGCTGGTTGGTGCGCGGCGAGAGGAACTGGCTCACGAGGTAGCCGTGGGCGCCGTGCACCTGGACGCCGCGGAAACCGGCGGCCTGCGCCACCGCTGCGGTCGTCGCGAACCGGCCGACGATCCCCTCGATCTCGTCCGCCGTGAGCGCGCGCGGTCGCGCGAACGCGCCGGCGAAGCCGCGCACCGCCACCGCCGACGGCGACACCGGCTGCGGCGTCAGCCGGCGCGGGCTCTGGCGGCCGGCGTGGTTGAGCTGCATCCAGAGATGCGCGCCGCCCGCCTGCGCCGCCGCGGCCCAGCGCGTGAGCGCCGCCAGGTGACGATCGTCGGTCACCACGACGTTGCCCGCCTCGCCGCGCCCCGCCGGATCCACGATCACATGTCCCGTGATGAGGAGACCCGCGCCGCTGCCTCCCCACCTCTCGTACACGCGGAGGAGCTCGTCCGTCGGCGCGCCGGTCTCGGGATCGCCGAGCACCTCGCTCATGGCGGCCTTGGCGATCCGGTTGGGAAGTGAAACGCCTGCGGGGAGATGAAGAGTTTCGGCGAGCGGGCTGCGGTGCATGAGCTCGAGAATATGTCGATCGGCATAATCTTGGAAGGATAAAATATGCTGTTCGACATAATCTGACGGGAGCGTCAGTGCTCGGACGGTCGAGGTGACTGTGCAGATGACGACTACATGTTTGATTCCATGTGCTTATTGCATGGATCCGAGTGGCCCAACCAGTGCAATCTGGATCCAGGCATGAGGGGCACCATGTCGATTTCGGTTCGCGCGTTCCTGGGTACGGCTGTACTGAGCATCACCACTGCGGCGTGCGTCGATACGCCGGACGGCGATGTCTCCAGCGTGGAGGGCACCGAGAAGCAGACGGCGCTCTCGACCAACCAGGTGCTGGTGCTCGAGCTCGGCAAGTTCGGCCAGGTGACGCCGCCGGGCCCGCTCGCCACCAACGGCACGTACCAGCTCGCGTCGACGGTCGACGTCGAGGCGCAGCAGCTCCTTCCGGGCACGGCGTACGAGGCGGTGCAGATCCTCCAGGGCCTGCGCGACAATCCGGCCGAGACCCTGTTCGATCTCGCCGAGGACGCGGGGGTGCCGGCGGTGGGTACGATCCGCGATGCGCTGCCGTCGTATCTCGAGTCGCGCCTCTACGGCTGGATCGACGGTTACATCCAGGGCATCACCACGGGCGACGGCACGCTCGCGCAGGTGATCGACACCGTCGTCGGCGCGGCGCAGACCGACCTCGCGCACATCGGCCTCGACTCGACGCTCTCGATCCACGACGGCGTGGGCGTGCACCGGCTCGACACCGTCACGCTGGCGCTCCAGGGGCAGTCGCTCTCGTACGACGTGGCGCCGCTTGCCACCGTGGGCGTCGAGCTCGAGGTCCCGGTGAGCGCGACCGTCGGCGCCGGCGACGTCCTCACCATCGGCGCGCACGGCTTCGGCTTCCCGTACGGCAAGATCGTGTGGCGCGCGATCGAGGATCAGGTGCGCGCGCGCTACGGCACCGACCTCCGCGGCCTGCTCGGCCGTCAGGTGAACTGCGCCGGCATGGCTGCGTACGTCGCGACCCGCTGCTACCTCGGTGTCTGCGTCGGCCATCAGAGCGAGCTGAATACGATCTGCAACGCCGGCCTCGACCACGCCGTCCAGAAGGTGCGCGAGAAGGTCGAGTCGGCGCAGGTGCAGCCCCTCGCCCTCGACGCCGGCACCGCCCGCATGTACGACGCGAACCTCTCCGACAACGTCTGCTCGGTGATCGAGGACGGCGTGTGGACCGCGCGCCTCGACGTCGGCAACGGCCTCCGCTCGGCGCCGGCGACCTTCACCGGCGCCCGCTGATCGGGGGACAGGTTCCTGGGTCGCAGGCGTCCGTATCCACGGGGCTTTTCGGCCGCACCGCGACTGGGCCTTCGCGTGGGGCCCAGTCGCGGTCCGCGCGAAAACGATCGAGATCGCCAGGGGTTGGAGGGGAGGATCCTGTCCCCCGTCAGGTGTCGATGTCGACGGCGGCGGGGGCGAAGGGGACGGTGACGCGGCGGTCGGTGCGGGCGATGAGGTCGCGGGCGCCGCGGTCGCCGGTGAGCGCGGCGAGGGTCGGGAAGAGGGCGCGGGCGAAGACGGCGGGGACGCCGAGCGTCGCGCCGGTGTCGGTGGCGGCGAGGTCGGCGGCGGCGGCGAGACGAGCGGCGGTGAGCGCGCGGACGTGCGCGGGCGTGATGAGTGGCTGATCGGCGAGGAGGACGGCGACGTCGACGACGGTCTCGTCGAGGGCGCGGATGGCGCAGGCGAGGGAGGTGCCCATGCCGTCCTCCCAGCGCGCGTTGTGGATCGGGATCACGTCGAGGTCGCGCAGCGCGTCGCCGACGACGTCGGCGTGGGCGCCGAGGACGACGAGGACGGGCGCGAGGCCCGCGTCGAGCGCGGTGCGGCACGCGCGGCGGACGAGCGGCTCGCCGTCGTGGCGCGCGAGCTGCTTGATGCCGCCGCCGAAGCGACGCCCCGCGCCGGCGGCGAGGATGACGCCCGCGGTCGTCATGACGCGTCGACGAGGCGTGGCCGCTGGCTCCACGCGCCGGCGCCCGGCGCGCACAGGCGGCTGCCGGTGCGCGCGTGCCACGTGGCCTGCACGTCGGCGACGATCGAGAGCGCGATCGCCTCGGGGCCGTCGCCGCCGAGATCGAGCCCGACCGGCGTGCGCGCGGCGGCGGCGAGCGCGCGCACGGAGGCGTCGAGACCGTCGACGATGCGCGCGGTGCGGTGCGCGGGACCGAGCACGCCCAGGTAGCCGGGCGCCGCGGACGCGGTCAGGAGCGCCGCGAGCAGGCGCCCGTCGAGCGCGAGGTCATGGGTCATGAGCACGATCGCCGCGCCCGGTCTCGCCGTCGCCCACGCCGCCGCCGCCGCCGTCGTCGGCTCGATCACGTGATCGGGGTCGCCCAGCGCGCTCCGGCTCACGCCGCGCGACGCGTTCGTCACCTCCCAGCCGAGCAGGCGCGCCATGCGGACGACCGGCGCGACGTCGTGGTGGCGCCCCGCGACGAGCAGCTCGCGCGGCGCCTCGAGCTCCTCGACGAGCTGCTCGCCGGCGAGCGGACGGCTGCCGGGCCACGTCTCCGTCGCGGTCGCCACGTGGCGCGCGCCGAGCAGCGCGCCGTCGATCACGGTCACCATGCGCGCCGCCACCCGCCGCGCCGCGATCCATCGGAGCGCGGCGAGCGGGCCGTGCGGATCCTCGTCGCGTACGTTCTCGATCAGCACGTCGATGGCGCCGCCGCACCCGATCTCCTCGTCGTCGAACCGCTTCACCACGGGTCCGCGCTCCGCCCACCAGCGGCCCTTGCGTGCGATCTCGCCTTCGAGGCAGCCGCCGCTCACGCTGCCCGCGATGACTCCCGAGGCGTGGACGAGCATCCGCGCGCCGACGCGGCGATACGACGAGCCGACGACGCGCACGAGCGTGGCGAGGGTGTGGACATCTTCGGGCCCTTCGACTCGCTCCGCTCGCTCGGGGCGAACGGCCAGGATGTCGCGCACGTCCTTGTTCACGGGCACGCGCCTCCCGACGCGACCCAGGTGCGGAACGCGCCGACGAACGCCGCGTGCGTGACCGGCGGCTTCGTCCGCTTGCCGCCCGGGTTCCAGCCCCAGAGGACGAGAGGATCCTCCTCGACGTGGTGGAGCAGCCCCGCCAGGTCCTTGCCGCCGGTCGCCGCCGGGTCCTTCAGCTGCTCGCACAGCGCGCGCAGCGCCTTGCCCTGGAACACCATCGGCGTCGCCTTCGGCGGCAGGCCCCAGTGCGGCGCGCCCGGCGGACCGCCGGCGACGCCGATCGCCTCCGAGTTCCGCTCCTGGTGGCACGCGCTGCACGGCAGCCCGGCCTCCGCGCTGCGCCGGCTGATCCACAGCCGGTGCGGCCGCCCCGTGTCGCCCTGCAGCGGACGATCACCCGCCGGATGACAGTTCATGCAGCGCGGCGACTGCAGCACCTTCGCCACCGTCGCGAACGCCTTCGCACCCTCGGCCGCCGTCGCTGTCGCCCCCGCCGCCGGTCCCTCGTCGGCGCTCGCTCGCGTGCACCCGGCGAGCGCGAGCAGCACCACGAGCGCCGCGCCGAGCGCCGCCTGCAAGGGCAGCGTGCGCAGCCGCTTGCCGGTCAGCCGGAAGAGCGCGTTGGCCACCGCCGGCGCGAGGGGCGGCACCGCCGGCTCGCCGATGCCGGTCGGCTGCTCGTCGCTCTCCATGATCGTCACGTCGATCTGCGGGCTCTCGTGGATCCGCAGGCACGGGAAGGTGTCGTAGTTGCGCTCCTGCACCACGCCGCCCTCGATCGTGATCGCCTGGTCGAGCGCCGCCGACAAGGCGAACAGGATGCCACCCTCGACCTGCGCGCGCACGATGTCGGGGTTGACCACGATGCCGCAGTCGACCGCGCACCACACCCGCGTCACGCGGATGCGGCCGTCGACGATCGTGACCTCCGCGATCTCCGCCGCCTCGGTGAAGAACGCGGTGTGGCGCGCGATGCCCCAGGCGTGCCCGGCCGGCGGCGCGCTGCCCCAGCCCGCCCGCCTCGCCACCGCGTCGAGCACGCGCTGCTCGCGCTTGCCGTCGGGCAGGTGCGCGCGCCGGAACTGATACGGGTCGGCGCCGGCCGCGTGCGCGAGCTCGTCGATCGCGCTCTCGATCGAGAACGCGTTCACCGCATGCGCCACCGAGCGCCACGACGCCACCGGCATCCCGGTGTCGATCGGCGTGTACGCGACGCGCACGTTGCCGATGCGATACGGCGAGTCCCACGCGCCCTCGGCCTGGAGCAGGTCGATCGCCGTGTTGCTCGCGGTGAGCGCCATCATGTTCTCGGCCGTGTTGCTCTTCATGAACGCCGGCAGCCACGTCGGCTGACCGCCGCGCAGCGTCTCCGCCGAGTCGACGGTGATCGACTGCGAGAGCTGGTGCAACGACAGCGCCGTCGCGCGCCCGCGCGCGTCGACCGCGCCCTTCACGAACGTCACCGCGGCCGGCCGGTAGTAGCCCTGGGTCATGTCGCTCTCGCGTGACCAGATGAGCTTCACCGGCCGGCCGACCTCGCGCGACACCATCGCCGCCTGCACGGCGTAGTCGCCGAGCAGGCGCCGGCCGAACCCGCCGCCCGCGTACGTCGTGTGCACGAGCACGTTGCCCGTCGGCACGTCGAGCGCCGCGCCGACGACCTCCCGCAGCGCGTCCGGTGACTGGCACGGCGCCCACAGCTCGATGCGCTTGCCGCGCACGTGCGCGACGCAGTTCTGCGGCTCGAGCGGCGCGTGCGCCAGGTACGGCACCTCGTACACGACGTCGAGCGCCTTGCCATCGGTGCGGGCGATCGCCTTCGCGGCATCGCCGTCGTCGCGCACGGCCGCGCCCTTGCCGCGATACGCGCGCGCCGCCGCGATCAGCTCGCGCGTCGACAGCCCCTTGGTCTTGCCGTCGTGCCAGTCGACCTCGACGAGCTTCGCCGCGCGCCGCGCCTGCCAGTACTTCTGCGCCACCACCGCGACGCCCCACGGCAGTGACACGACGTCGAGGACGCCGACGCTCTTGCGCGCCGCCTCGTCGCGCACCGCCCTGGGCCGCGCGCCGAACTGCGGCCCGTGGATCGGGTACGCGCACACCATGTCGGGCACCACGACGTCGATGCCGTAGATCGCCGCGCCCGTCACCTTGTCGCGGTTGTCGACGCGCGCGCCGTGCTTGCCGATGACGCGGAAGTCCTGCCGCGCCTTGAGCCGCGGCGCCTCGGGCACCGGCTGGCGCGCCGCCGCCCTGGTCAGCTCGCCGTAGCCGCTCGTGCGCCCGCTCGCCTCGTGGTGGACGGCGCCGGCGCGCGCGACGCACTCCTTCGCCGGCACGCCCCAGCCCGCCGCGGCCGCGCCGACGAGCATCTCGCGCGCCGCCGCCGCCGCGCGCCGCAGGAGCAGGTAACCCTCGGCCGTGCTGGTCGAGCCGCCGGTCGCCTGGATCGCGAACAGCGGCACGCCGGGCACCGTCGTGGTCTTGAACGCCGGCACCGGATCGCCGAAGTGGAAGTCGATGTCGCCGGGCTCGACCTCGAGCTCCTCGGCGACCAGGGTCGCGTACGCGGTCGCGATGCCCTGGCCGATCTCGGCCTTGTGGACGGCGAGCGCGACGACGCCGGTCGGCAGGATCGTGATGAACGCGTTGGGCGCGAGCTCGCCGGTCGCCTCGGCGCGGCGCACCATCCGCTGGCCGCCGCCGCCGCATGCCGTGAGCGGCGCCGCGACGCACAGCGCGCCGCCGGCGAGCGCGCCCTGCAAGAGCGCGCGGCGCGAGATCCCGTCGGTCGCGCTCGTCATCGTTCACCTCCGGGCGCGCCCTTCGCCAGCTCGGCGGCGCGCACGATCGCCCGCCGGATGCGCGGGTACGTCCCGCAACGGCACAGGCTGGCCGACATCACCGCGTCGATGTCCTCGTCGGTCGGCTGCGGCCGCTGCGCGAGCAGCGCCACCGCCGACACGATCTGCCCCGACTGGCAGTACCCGCACTGGGGCACGTTCTCCTCGATCCACGCCTGCTGCACCGCATGCAGCACGCCGCCGGCCGCCAGCCCCTCGACCGTCGTCACCTGATGACCGACCGCATCGCCGCACGCCGTGACGCACGAGCGCCGGGCGTTGCCGTCGACGAGCACCGTGCATGCCCCGCAGAGCGCCACGCCGCAGCCGTACTTGGTCCCGGTCAGCTCCAGCTCCTCGCGCAGCACCCACAGGAGCGGCGTGTCGGCCGGGACGTCGACCTCGGTGGTCTTGCCGTTGACGTCGAGCTTCATGATCATCTCCTCGTGGCCGGCCCGAAGGGCGGGGCGAGCGGGAACTTGACGGTGACGCCGAGCTGGACGACGTGGTCGTCCTCGGCGGCGTCGAGGTACGCGTAGCGCGCGAACACCGCGAACGTGCCGGCGGCGACGAAGAAGACACGGCCGGTCGCGCCCAGCGCGCGCTCGTCCGCGAACCGGATCGCGCCGCCGCCGTCGACGCCGATCGACAGCGGCAGGAAGCGCGCGCGCCGGATCCAGCCGATCTCGGGGCCGAACGTCAGGTACGTGCCGTCGACGCCGAAGTCGCGGTACGCGTCGACGTAGAGGCCCAGGTAGTGGGCCTCGACCGTGCGCGACAGGCTCACCTCGCCGCCGACGAAGCCGCCGCGCGCGCCGGTCGCCACCGTGCCGCCCGCGGTCGCGCCGGCGGTGACGAACCACACCGGCCGCGCGCCGATCGTGAACGGCGGATCGTCGGCGGCCGCGGTCCGCGCCATCACCGACGCGGCGATCACCGCGCCGACGGTCACTCCTGTCTTACCTCGCATGGTCAGGCCTCCTGACGCCGCAGCTGCGTGCGCACCTGCTCGGGCGTCTTGCCGGTCCAGTCGTGGAACGCGCGGACGAACGAGCTCGGATCCTCGAAGCCGAGCAGGAACGAGATCTCGGCGCCCGCCATCGCCGTCGAGCCCAGGTAGTGGCGGGCGAGCTCCTCGCGCGTGCCGTCGAGCACGCGCTGGAACGTGGTGTCCTCCTCCATGAGGCGCCGCTGCAGCGTGCGCGCGCTGATCCCGAGGCACGCCGCGACCGCCTGCACCGACGCGCGTCCGCTGGGCAGGAGCTCGAGCAACGCCGAGCGCGCGCGGGCCCGGGTCGTCGCGCTGGCCTCGACCTCGGCCAGCCGGCGGCGGAGCTCGGGCTCGAAGAAGCTCCACATGCCGGCGCGCGCGGTCAGGAACGGCGCGCGCGCGTCCACCGCCGCGAACTCGACCGCCATCTCGGCGCCCTCGGTGACGTCGACACCGAAGTACGCGCGGTACGCCGCCGCCGGCTCGAGCGGGATCGTCGACGTGACGGCGCGGGGGACGACGCGCGTGCGTGTCCCGAGCCGCGCGAGCTTGACGCAGTAGGCGAGCTCCATCGCGTAGAGGAGTGCCGGTGGCTCGTGCGGCGCCTCGGTCCACGCCGGGCGGACGTGCGTGACCTCGGGGCCCACGGTCACGTGCAGCGCGACCGGCGCGCACAGCCGCTTGTAGTGGCTGAGGCGCCGGAGCGCGGTGTCGAGGTCCGGGCTGCACATCGCCGCGAACACCGGCGGATCGAACATCTCGAACGAGAGCGCCTCGGCGATCTTGATGGGCAGCGTGCGATCGGAGACCTCCGCGTCGAGCGCCCACAGGAGGCGACAGAACTCCTCGCCGCGGATCGTCGCGTGCTCGCGCGCGAGCAGATCGGCGGCGACGCCGGCGCGGCGCAGCACGTCGCCGGGATGGATGCCGAGGTCGCGCATGATCAGGAGCCACGCCGGGCTGACCGGATACGCGGAGGGAGGTGCCATCTCGAACCCGCTGGCGACGATAGCCATTCGGTCGCGACGGCGCACTAGCGAAGTGCGCCAGCCCGTCGGCCGATCGCGCCACGAACGGGTCATACTGCCTTCATGCGTGGCGTCGTCCTGGCCACCCTGGTCGCGGCCGCCGCTTGCCGCGGCGATCGCGGCGGCGGCGACCCGGTCGCGCGCGCGGTCGCCGCCGGGTTGCGCGCGCAGCTCGGCGTCGACGTGACCAGCGTGCGCTGCACGCACGCGCGCTGCGATGTCGTGCTCGCCGGCGGGATCACGATGGCGGTCCGGGTGACCGGTGATCGCGACGTCTCGTGGGAAGCGGACGAGCACATCCGGACCGCCGTGATCGCCGCGTACGTTCGCACCGAGCTCGTGCAGCTCGGCATCGACGCCCCCGTCGACTGCGGCCCGGCGCTCGTCGCCGCCACGCCCGAGGTGTCGCGCATCACGTGTCGCTTCGACGACGGGATGGCGTGGGTCGATCTCCTGCCCGACGGCGGGCTCGGCCTCGAGGTCGTCGTCGGCGCCGACGCGGTGCGCGCGCGCACGGAAGAGTTCGACGTCGACGACCTCGAGGCGCGATCGCGCGCCCTCGACAGCGCGCAGGCGGTTGGTGACTCCGACGAGGGCGCCGCCGACGAAGGGGCCGCCCCCGCCGCGCAGTGATCAGCGCTCCGCGCTACCATGGCCGCCATGAGTCTCCGGAACCGGCCGGCCCTGTACGTCGCCGTGCTCGCGTTTGCCCTGGCGGCGTGCCCCTCGAAGAAGGAGCAGGCGCCGCCGCGTGGCCCGGTCAAGACGCGCACCGGCACGATCACGCTGACGATCATCGGCACCAACGATCTGCACGGCGCCGTCGACCGGCTCCCGATCCTCGCCGGCTACGTCGCCAACGTGCGGGCCAAGCTGGCGGCCGACGGCGGCGAGCTGCTCCTGGTCGACGCCGGCGACATGTTCCAGGGCACGCTCGCGTCGAACCTCACCGAGGGCGCGGCGGTCGTCGCCGCCTACAACCACATCGGCTACGACGCCGCGGCGATCGGCAACCACGAGTTCGACTTCGGCCCCGAGGGGCCGGCCGCGACCGCGCTCACCGCCAAGGACGATCCGCGCGGCGCGCTGCGGGCGCGCGCGAAGGAGGCGAAGTTCCCCTTCCTCATGGCCAACGTCCTCGACAGCGACACCGGCCGGCGACCGGCGTGGGACAACGTCATGGGCTCGCTGATGATCGAGAAGGGGCCCGTCATCGTCGGCCTCATCGGCGTGACCACCGAGGCGACGCCGTTCGCGACCATGCCCGCCAACTTCCTCGGCCTCGAGATGAGCAAGCCGGCGCTGGCGATCGCCGCCGAGGCCGCCGACCTGCGCAAGCGCGGCGCGCAGGTGGTCGTGGTGGCGGCGCACGTGGGCTCGAAGTGCAAGGAGCTCACCGATCCCAACGACCTGTCGTCGTGTGATCGCGAGGAGGAGCTGTTCGGCATGATCGAGGCGCTGCCGGCCGGCGCGGTCGACGTGATCGTCGCCGGCCACACCCACGCCGCGATGGCGCACCGGGTGAACGACATCGCCGTGATCGAGTCGTACGCCAACGGGCGGTCGTTCGGCCGCGTCGATCTGCGCATCAACCCGGGCGGCGTCGTGACCGGCGTGACCATCTCGCAGCCACGCGACCTGTGCCCGCTCGGCGACAACGGCGAGCCGGTGCCCGCCGAGACGTGTGCGCCGGGCGAGTACGAGGGCGCGCCGGTGCAGGTGAGCGCGGAGGTCAAGTCGATCATCGCGCCGGCCGGGGTCCAGGCGCGCGACCTCGAGCAGAAGCCGCTCGGCGTCGAGCTCACCGGCGAGGTCAAGGCGAGCTACGGCGAGGAGTCGGCGCTCGGCAACCTCTTCACCGATCTCATGCTCCTGTCGGTGAGCGGCGCCGACGTCGCCATGACCAACGGCGGCGGCCTGCGCGCCGACCTGCCGCCGGGGCCGCTCACCTACGGCTCGCTCTATCGCGCGATGCCGTTCGACAACCGCTTCGCCGTGGTGACGCTCAACGGCAAGCACGTCCGCAAGATGATCAGCAACAACCTCTACGGCGGCGGGGCGTTCAACTCGTGGGGCGGGCTGTCGGTGAAGGCGACGTGCAAGGGCGGCCAGCTCCAGCTGGTGATGAAGGATCGCGCGGGCAAGGTGATCGAGGACGAGCAGACGCTGACCTTGCTCACCTCGGACTTCCTGGCCTCGGGCGGCTCGATCGGACGCCTCCAGCTCCCCGACGGCTCGATCGAGATGACCGACGTGCTCATCCGCGACGCGATGGCCGAGGCGCTCACCAGGCTGGGCGCCAGGGGCGGCAAGCTGTCGCCGTCGACGTACCACGACCCGGCGAAGCCACGCCTCGACTTCCCGAAGCCACGCCCCGTGAAGTGCGGACCCTGAGCGCATGGCTCGGCGGGCTCGGTCCCGCCGCGGCCCTCGACCTCGACGAGCTGTGCGCGTGTTTCCTGCGCGAGTGCCGGAAGAACGCGGCGGCCTTGCGCGAGGCGCGCTCGGCCGGGCTCGATCGCAGCCTCGCCGGCTGGCGCGCGACGCTCGCCGACGCGTTCCGCACGGTCCTGCGCACGCCGGTGGCGACGCTCGAGGGGCTGGGCGCGCGCACGTCGCTCGAGGTGCTGTGGGAGCGCTTGCACACGAGCCTCCCCGAGCGCCCGGACATCGCGGCGGTGCTCGTGGCGCGCGTGGTCGCCGACGCGCTCGACGAGGCGGTGGGCCATCGCTTCGTCGACTGCTACCGGCGGCGGGCGCGCTGGCGGCTCCAGCCCGGTGATCCGTTCCCGGTCGCCGAGCCGCCGCTGCGCGACGTGTTCGGTCGCCACCTGACGACGCACCCCGACGTGCGCGACCTGCCCATCGACCGCACCACGCGGCTCGCGCTGGCGCCGTACGCCGATGGGGTCGAGCTCGTCGTCGATCTGGACGCGCCGCTGGCGGTGCCCGGCGAGGCCGCGGTGATCGCCGCGTGTCTGCCGCACGCCGCGCCGGCGCGCGAGCTCGACTTCGATCCCGACGCCGCGCGTGGCCAGTTCTTCGGCGTGCGCCCGCGCGACGAGGCGGCGGCGGTGGCCTCGGTGCGCGCGCTGGTCGCGCAGGCGCTCGCCGCCGGCGCGAGCCTCGTCGTCTTCCCCGAGCTCTCGGTGACCGCGGCCGGGCTCGACGCGATCGAGGAGCTCGTGGCGGGGCGCGACGTCGTGGTCGTGGCCGGCAGCCGGCACGCGGTGGTCGGCGGGTCGCCGCGCAACGTCGCGACGGTGATCGCGGGAGGCGCGCGCTGGACGAGCGCCAAGTTCAACCCGTTCGTGCTCGGCGATCTGGTCGAGGGCATCGCCAGCGCGCCGGCGCAGGTCGTGGTGCGGGGCGCGATCGATCACGCCGGTCGCTACGCCTGGTCGCTCGCCGTGCTCGTGTGCAAGGACTTCCTGTCGCCGGGCGCGCACCAGGCGCTCGTCGCCGCGCGGCCCGCGCTCATCGTCGTGCCGGCGCTCACCGAACGCACCGCGGTGTTCGAGGCCGACGCCGTCGGCCTCACCGGCGCGACCCAGGCGACCTGCGTCGTCGTCAACCAGACCGACCTCCCGCAGTCCGATGGCGTGCCGCGCAACAACCCGGCCGAGCCCGAGGGCCCCGCCGTCGTCATCGTCACGCGCCCGGTGCCGTGGGCGCTCACCGAGGTCGTCCGCCGCTCCGAGGTCGCGCCGCCGGCGTGCGTCGTCCTGCGCCTGCGCCCGGCGGCGCCGTAGCGCCGCGGGCGCCGCGTCGGTCGCGACTGGCGATCCACACCTCGGGTAGCATCATCGCAACGTGGCTCGTTCGAAGACACACAGCTACCCTTTTCGCTTCTTCGGTCGCTGTCCTATCGCCGACCTCCGCCCGGACGAAGCCCAACCCTTCGAGATCCGGTTCGTGCGGAGCGACCAGAGCCCGGAGGTGCGCGCGGCGATCGCGAAGGCGTTCGCTGCTGTGCTGAAGGAGCGTGCCGACGCGCTACGCGACGACGGCGTGCCCTGGCGGTGGGCGAAGGGCTGGGCATTGATGCTGGTGTCGCCCGCATCCAAGAAGATCGACGGGCGCGCGAGAGCGGCGTTCTTCGACGCGCTGGAGCATGTTGCGCGTGCGATTCATCGCGTCGCGCCCCTGGCCGAGGTCGTCTTTGGCGGGCGAATCGAGGGCTGGCCCTCGCCGCGCCATCCCTGGGACGACTGGAGCGTCGAGGCCGGGCGCGCGCCAGGCGCGCCGGTGTTCGCGCACTATCAGCGTCTCGGCTTCCCCGGGAGGAGCAACGCGAAAGCACGGGACACGAACGACCCCGTGTTCGATGCCGCACTCGCCGACGCACGCGGTCAGCGGGGGAAGTCGAAGACCAGCGGGACGCGCGGGGACCTCGGTACGGCGACCGAGCAGGTCACGAACGCCGGCCTCGCGTGGCACGCCGAGAGCGGGCGATGGTGGACCGCGAAGGTCACGCCGCTGGGGGATGGCCGGGCGCGCGTTCACTACGTCGGATGGGACGCATCATGGGACGAGACCGTGCCCATGACGAAGGTCAAGGCGATGCCGCCCCCGGCGACAGACCTCGCCGCCGGACAGGGCGTGATGGTCGAGTACGAGGGGGCCGGGTGGTACGAGGCGAGGCTGGTGAAGCCTTCCGCCAAGAAGTCGTGGGTCGTCCGCTACGACCAGGACACATCGACGGAGACGGTCGCCGCGTCGACCATCCGCCGACGTACGGACTTCTCCCCGCCGCCGGCCGTCAAGGGCCGGGGCAGGTGACGGACGGTACGCTCGACCGGCGAGGCACGTCCTCGCGCCGTCGCAGGAACGCGTTCAGTCGTCGCCGCCGTCGCGCGCGCGGAACTGCGCGAGCGCCGCGGCCTGGGCGGCGGGCACGCGTGCCCAGAGATAGGCGCTTCCCGCGCGGACGCCGAGCGAGAGCGCGATCGGATACTCGTCGCCCGGGAGCACGTCGAAGAGCGAGAGGAGACTGTCGCCGCGCTCGCGGGCGTCGGCGAGCGCGCGCGCGAGGTCGGGCGCCACGGTGGGAGGCTTGTGTGTGCCGTCGACGGTCGCGCGCACGAGCTCACCGTCCGGATCGGTGAGGGCGAAGACGACGGTGCCGTCCCACGCCGCCCACGCACCGGAGGCGGCCGCCATCGCTCCGGCGAAGAGGGTGCCGACGTCGATCGCGACGCCGGCGTGCGTCGAGCGCTGGACGTCGAGCTGGATGCCGGGCGGCATCGGGAGCCTGCGCGCCGCCTCCACGACGCGATCGATCGCGACGCCGACGCGCGCCGCGTCCTGGACGCCGAACGCGTTGACGACGGCGTTCGCGGCGATGTCGGTGACGCCGGCGTACTCGCCGGTGCCGAGGTCGAAGAGCGCCTCGACCAGCGCGATCAGGCGCTGGTTGAGCTCGGGCGACGTCGCCGCGAGCTCGGCGCCGATGAAGGCGATGGCGAGATCCTCGAGCTGCCGCGAGAAGTCGCCGAGCGCGAGGTGGCCGGCCATCGCGCCGAGCGGCTGCTCGAGCGGCAGCCGCTCCAGCAGGGCGAACGTCGACGGCCGCTGGGCCTCGACGAGGCTCGCCAGCGTCGTTCCGGGTCGCGGCGTCAGCACGATCTCCGCGACGAGGTCGCCCGAGGCGAGCTCGACGAAGCCCCGGACGTTGTCGGTCTGCTCGACGAGGGCGAGCAGGACGTCGCGGACCGCGGCCGGTACGTCGGTGCTCCGCGTGCTCGCGATCGTCTGCAGCTCGTCCGCCCAGCGGGCCCGGATCGGCGCTGCGTACAGGACGCCGGTCGCCCGTTTCGGCGCAGGCGTCGGGAAGAGCGAGGTCGTCGCCCAGTCGAAGACGAGCGCGACGGCGTCGGGTGAGCCGGAGCGCATGACCCACTCGTCGGCGCCGGCGGGCACGTCGCGGGCGGTCGCCACGACCACGAGCTGGGGATCGTCGTCTCCGGGAGGGGGCGTGAGGACGACCAGGTGGACCGGCCGCGTGGCGTCGATCTGGTCCGGGCGGAGCGTCTCCTCCAGCTCGGCGCGCAGCGCCGCCCCCTGGCCAGGCGCGATCTGATCGATGTAGGCCGCCACGCGTGGCAGGTCCTCGCCCACCGAGGGGAGGGTCATCACCGCGAAGACCTCGGCCGGCATCGGCGCCATCGCGGTCGGCGCGTCGGCGCCCGGTCCCGTGCTCTTCCGGCACGCCGCAAGCGCCAGCGCCAGCGCGGCGGCGATCACGACGGGGATGGCGAGCCATGGGCGTTTCATGGGCGCGAGCCTACCGGCCGTGTCAGCCTCGGGCCATGTGCCGGGGAACGTTCTCCCTCGTCGTGCTGATCATTGCCAGCGCTGGCGCCGGCGCCGGCTGTGGTGTGCCGCCGGGCGGCGAACCGTCGCCGCCGACGACGATGATGCCGCCGTCGGCGCTGCCGCCCGACGAGCTCCGTCCGCCCGGCAAGGACGAGCCGCTCGACGTCGCCGCCCCGTCCCGGCCGGCGCCGCCGGCCCGCGCGCACGTGCCGCCCGCGGATCCTCCGCCGGGCCGCAGGGCGACGCTCCTCGGCGTGAGCGTCGACCGGCGGCGCGCGCTCCTCAAGCTGGAGCAGCAGCCCGAGCACTGGGTCGATCCGATGTACCGCTGGGTCGACATCGCGACGCAGCGGGTGGTCGAGGAGTGGCGCGAGCCCGCGCTGTCGAGCGTGCCGCTCGAGACCCTGCGCGACGGCGGCGGCGTCCTGCGCGAGCCCGACACGACCGGCGACGCGCTCGAGGCCGACATCGCGCAGCACGCGACCGCGCTCCTCGAGGCGGGCGCGCCGTTCGAGCCCCGCTTCGGCGTCGCGCGCGACGCGAGCGTCCTCAACCTCGGCGACTGGCTCTACATGGTCGACACGCGCACCGGCAAGGTCGGCGACCGCCTGGCCAAGGACGCGTCCTATTACCCGCACGTCTCCGACGACGGCTCGTTCTTCGTGTACGCGCGCCACCAGGGCCGGCTCGACGGCATCCACGGCAACTACATGCCGTTCGTGGCGCCGCTGCCGGCGGGCGCGCCGTCACGCAAGCTGAACGTGCGCGACATCGACGGCTGGAAGATGACGCTGTCGCGCGACGGTCGCCACCTCTACGTCCAGAGCGGCCACGAGCTGCCCGACGGCGGCTGCCTGGTGCGCGTCGCGATCGCGCCGCCGTCGCCGGTGACGAAGCTCTACTGCGTCGAGCCGGACGAGCGCATCCGCGATCTCGTGTTCTCGCCGTCGCGCCACCTGGCGGTCGTCACGATCGGCCACGCCGACGTCAACGACCGCGCGTCGCGCGCCGTGTGGATCGAGCTGCCCGACGGCAGGGTCGCGGGCGAGCTGCGCCAGGCGACGATCTTCGACGTGGCGAGCGTCGACGACAGCGGCGTCGGGCTCGCGAGCGGCGTGCCCGAGATGCGCGCCATGGCGCGGCTCGATCCGCGGAAGCGGCGCATCATCCGGTACGAGTCGGACGTCTGGGTGCCGTACAGCTTCTACGGCGCCGCCTGGATCGACGCCGACCGCTGGGTGCAGGCCGAGGGCGGCGGCACCCGCACCGTGGATCTGACGTCGCTCCCGCAGACCGCGATGCCCTGGCCGTAAGGCGGGATACCTTTGCCAGAATCAACCATTGCGCAACGGTTGCAGCGCCGCTAGCCTGTGAGCAGGCCCCGATCTGGAGGCCGTCATGGAGCTGGAAGAGCTACTCACCTGGTACGCGGACGCCCCCGGCGACGCGCACCGGCTGCGCTCGCTGGCCAGCGCCATGGGGATCGAGCTGACGCGGCGGCGCCTCGATCACCTCGATCGCGTGCTGGGCGCGATGCAGGCGGTGATGCGGCGCCCCGAGGATCGCGATCCGGCGGACGCGCGCTTCCAGGCCGGCTACATCGCCGCGCTCGAGGATCTCCTGCGCTCGTTCCAGACCGAGCTGGGCGAGGAGGAGAGCGAGCGGGAGATCCTGCACTACGTGAAGACCGAGCCGTACCGCGGCGCGCTCGCGGCGCTCGCCGACGGCGCCGAGACGGCGACCGAGATCGCCGCCGCGATGGGCAAGCACAAGTCGAGCGCGAGCCGCGCGCTGGCCGCCTTGCGCGAGGCCGGCCTGGTCGCCGCGTTCTCGGCGCCCGACGGCAACGAGCGGCTGCGGCCGCACGCGCTCACGATGCGCGGCCGCCGGCTCGTCGCCGAGCTGCGCGGCCAGCGCCCGCGCCGCGCCGAGGGCAGCCGCTCGAGCTCCGCGGAGAAGGTGGCGGCGCGCAAGAAGACGCCGGGCAAGGGCCAGAAGGCGCCGAACGCCGTCGCGTCACGCCGCCGCTCGTCCTGAGCGGTCGGCGGCGCGGGCGGTGCGCACGAGCAGGCGCAGGACGAAGAACATGGTGATCGCGAGGACGACGCCGCCGGCGGCCATGATGCGCCAGCGGTACGGGCCGCCCTTCGCGGGGCGGTTCGAGGTCCAGAAGCCCGACGGGCGGCTGTCGAGCATCTGCGGCGCGCGCATCTGCGAGCCCTCCTCGGGCGGCTTGGCCCAGGGCACCGGCTCGGGGTTCGCGCCCGTGTTGCGCGGCGCGCGCTCGGCGGGGACCGCGCGCTCGTCGCCCATGCCGTAGGGCGAGGGCTGCGCGACGGCCACGCCGGACGCGAGCGCGACGAGCACGAGCGCGACGAGGGCAGGGCAGCGCATGGGCCCGGATCTACTCCGGCCGCGCCTGTGACGCAACGGCACATGTTGTCGCGCCATGGCCGGATCTGTGGCACTCACAGGCCTCCCCGTGCGCAAGTTCCGCGAGCAGCCGTTCGAGAAGCCGCCGGAGGAGGAGCTGCCTCCTCCCGTCGGCCCGCGTGCACCGGACGCGATCGATCGGCTCATCGCCGAGCACGGCCCCGCGACCATCTGCGCGATCCTGGCGCCGGTCCTGACCGAGGCGCGCGTCGCGCGGATCGAGCAGGTGCTGGCGGCGCGCCTGGGCAGCATCCTCCCCGTGGTCGAGGACGTCTACGAGCCGCACAACGGCGCCGCCGTGATCCGCTCGGCCGAGGCGCTCGGCCTCCAGGAGCTGCACGTCCTCGAGACCGGCGTGCGCTTCCAGGCGCTGCGCGGCATCACCCGCGGCTGCCACCGCTGGATGGATCTCGCGCGCTGGCGCGACGCGCGCGCCTGTGTCGACGCGCTCCACGCGCGCGGCTTCACCGTGCTCGCGACCACGCCGCGCGGCGCGATGCCGCTCGACGCCGTCGACGTCTCGCGCCCCGTCGCGATCGTCTTCGGCAACGAGCACGCGGGGCTGCCCGAGGCCACGATCGCCGCGTGCGACGGCGCCGTCGTCCTGCCGATGTTCGGCTTCACCGAGAGCTTCAACCTGTCGGTGACGGCGGCGCTCGCGACGAGCCAGCTCGCGGCGCGCCGCCGCGCGTTCCTCGGCGCGGACGGAGATCTCGACCCGGCGCGTGTCGCCCACCTGCGCGCGCGCTGGTATGCGCTCAAGGTCCGCGGCGCCGCCGGCGTGATCGAGCGCGCCGTGTCCGCGCGGACACACGGCGATGTGGCACCGGAGCCGCAGTCGCCCTAACCTCACGGCAGACGCAGCTTCACGCTGGCTGCGACGGGTACCGACCTTGCAGAAGCGCACCAAGCCCAGCATGACCACGAGCACCCGCGAGCGCCGGAAGCGCCTGGCCATCAAGATCGCCCTGTGGGGTGGCCTCGGCCTCCTCGTGTCCACCGCGCTGGTGATGGCCACGGTCGCCACCGTCTTCTGGTACTACGGCCGCGACAAGAACCTGCCGAGCATCAACAGCGTCGGCGACTACCACCCCAAGCAGGTCACCGTCCTCCTCGACAAGAAGGGCGAGCGCATCGCCGAGATCTTCAGCGAGCGGCGCAGCTACGTCGCCTACGAGGACGTGCCCCAGATCCAGGTCGACGCCTTCGTCGTCGCCGAGGACGCCAGCTTCTGGACCCACGGCGGCATCGACTACCGCGGCATGATGCGCGCCTTCTTCACCAACCTGCGCTCGGGCAAGACCAAGCAGGGCGCGTCGACGATCACCCAGCAGGTGGTGAAGACGTTCGTGCTCTCGCCCGAGCGCACGTTCAAGCGCAAGATCCAGGAGATCATCCTCGCCCGCCGCCTCGAGCGGAAGCTGTCGAAGAAGGACATCCTCACGCTCTACATGAACCAGATCTACTTCGGGCACGGCCGCTACGGCGTGCAGGAGGCGGCGCGCTACTACTTCGGCAAGGACATCGAGGACGTCACCATCGGCGAGGCCGCGATGCTCGCCGGCCTGCCGCAGTCGCCCGAGAACATCTCGCCGCGCAAGAACCCTCAGCGCGCCAAGGAGCGCCAGGCGTACGTGCTCAACCAGCTGGTGAAGCACGGCAAGATCGACGCCGACGAGGCCAAGAAGTGGATCGACGCGCCGATCCAGGTCGTGCGTGATCCGTTCCCGCACCTCGGCGACGCGCCCGAGTGGCTCGAGGGCGTGAAGCAGGAGCTGACGTCGCGCTACGGCGCCGCGGGGCTCGACACGCTCGGCGCCTCGGTGCGCACGACGATGCGGCCCGGCATCCAGGCGGCGGCGCGCGACGCCCTGCGCGACGCGCTGCGCGCGGTCGACACGCGCCACAAGCTCGGACGCCCGATCCGCAAGGTGCCCGCCGACAAGATCCCGCTCGAGACCGCGAAGCTCGCGCGCAAGCTGGGCGGCAAGCCGCGTCCGGGCGCGACCTACGAGGCCGTGGTCACCTCGGTGCACGACCGCGACCAGGAGCTGGTCGTCGATCTCGGCGGCTGGACCGCCGCGCTCGTGCTCGGCGGCGCCGACGACGAGCGCTGGAACCCGCCGGGCGCGGGTGGCGCACGGAAGCAGCCGGGCGAGCGCTTCGCGCCGGGCGACGTCATCCGCGTCGCGCTCCCGCCGCCGCTGGCCGAGGGCGAGTCGCCGCGCAAGGCCAAGCACGGCGACAACATCGTCGTCCTGGCGCCCGGTCCCGAGGGCGCGATCGTCGTCCTCGATCCCCACACGCGCGAGGTGTGGGCGATGGTCGGCGGCTACAACGTCCGCGCCGGCGGCTTCAACCGCGCGACGATGGCGCGCCGCCAGCCGGGCTCGGCGTTCAAGCCCATCGTGTTCGCCGCCGCGGTCGCGACCGGCCGCTTCACGCCGGCGACCATCGTGAACGATGCCCCCGAGGTCTACGACCTGTGGAAACCGCAGAACTACAAGAAGGGCGCGTTCGAGGGTCCCATGCGCCTGCGCCACGCCCTCGCCAAGTCGACCAACACGGTCGCGATCAAGGTGCTGCACGACGTCGGTCCCGACAACGCCGTCGAGCTGGCCAAGCAGCTCGGCATCTCCGGCGATCTGCCGCGCACGCTCTCGCTCGCCCTCGGGTCGGGCGAGGTGACGCCCCTCGAGATGACGAACGCGTTCGCCACGTTCGCCGCGGGCGGGGTGTGGCGCGCGCCGCGCTTCGTCGCGAGCATCGACGAGGAGGCCCAGGCGCCGGGCGCCGAGCGGCAGGTGCTCGCGCCCGAGGTGGCCTACGTCGTCGCCGACATGATGCGGTCGGTGGTGGAGCAGGGCACGGCGACCAAGGCCAGGTCGCTGAAGCTGACGATCGCGGGCAAGACCGGCACGTCGAACGACTCGAAGGACACCTGGTTCGTCGGCATGACCGCCGACGTCGTCGTCGGCGTGTGGATCGGCTACGACGACAACACGCCGCTCGGCCGCGGCGAGGCCGGCGGCGTGACCGCCTTGCCCGCGTTCGTCGACACGATGAAGGCCGTGGGCGCCAAGAACCGTCCCTTCCCCAGGCCGAGCAACGTCGGCGCCGCGCGCATCGATCTGGTGACCGGCCTCCTCGCCGCCGACGGCGCGCCCGAGAGCTCGACGATGATGGAGGTGTTCGTCGCCGGCACCGAGCCGACCGAGGTCGCGCCGCTGCCCGGCCAGATCGACGCCACCACGTTCGTCACCGACGCGTACGGTGACGAGGCCTTGCCGCCCGAGGAGCGCGGCGAGGACACCGGACCGGCGACGGTTCCCCGGTGACCCGCGTGCGTGGCGCTCTGGTGACGGCCGTCGTCGTGGCCTTCGGGGGCTCCGCCCTCGCGGCGCGTCCACCGTCGCCGTTCCCGCCCACGCCGGCGCCCGAGGGCGGCGGCGGGCCGGGCGCCCTGTGGCGCGCGGTCGCCGCGGCGTTCGACGCCGCGAGCACCGACCGCGAGCCGCCGCCGCGACCGCCGACCGCCGTGCCGGTGAAGTGGAAGGCTCGCCGGATCGCCTCGCTCGATCTCGGGGCGCCGCTGCTCGCGCTCGCCGCCGGCGACCTCGACGGTGATCGCAAGGCCGAGGTGGTCGCGCTCACCGAGCGCCACGTCGTCGTCCTGCGACCTGCGGGGCGAGGGCTCGGCGAGGTGGCGCGCGCGCCGCTGCCGGCGGATCCGGCGTCGATCCGTCCGCGCGACGCGGTCGGCACGCTGGTCGTCGCCGGCGGCGAGATCCTGGCGCGCGCGTCGACGCGCGGGCGCGGCGCGCGCTGGGCGCTCGACGGCAAGGCGCTGCGCGAGCTCGGGCCGCTGCCGTCGTTCCCGCTGTGCGGCGATCTGAGCGCCGACCTGGTGCCCGGGCGAAACTACTTCGGCGGCGCCGGCGCGGGCGACAAGGAGCCGGTCCCCGCGTTCTACACCGCGCGCTGCCGCGACGGCGTCGTCGACCGGGTGGGGCGCGCCGTGCGCGCGCAGGCGACGGTCGAGGCCGGCGGAGGCGTCGCGATCGCGATCGAGACGCGCTGCGGATCACGCGACAAGGCGTGCACGCCGCGCCGCGACCTGCGGCTCGAGGGCGCCGGCGTCGCCATCGAGCTCGACGACGTCGATCGCGACGGGACGATCGAGGTCATCGTGTCGGGCGCCGGCGCGCCCGGCGACGCCGACGCCGTCGCGGTGTGGAGCATCGGCGAGAGCGGCGTGTCGAAGAAGCCGGTGTTCCGGCGCGGCTTCAGCGGCGGCGTGGTCGGGCTCGGCTCGGGCGACCTCGACGGCGACGGCGACAGCGACGTGCTCGCGGCGGTGCGGCTCGCGGGCGCGCGAAAGGTGGACCTGTGGGTGCTCGACTGACGCCCCGCCGCTCGCGTGGCCCGCTCGTCGTCGCGGCGCTGTGCGCGCTGGCGATCGCGCCGGCCGGCGCGCGCGGCGAGGGCCGCCCCGCGTACGGGGGCGCCGCCGTCGGCACGCTGCTCGGCGAGCCTGCGGGCTTCGATCCGATCGCCCTCCGCAGCCACGCCGACGCGGCCGTGGTCGGGCTCCTGTTCGACACGCTCTACGAGGTCGGGCCGGACGGCGTCGTCCACCCGCAGCTCGCGGCGGCGCTGCCCGAGGTGCAGGCCGACAAGGCGCGCATCGCGCTGCGCCCCGGCGTGCGATTCCACGACGGGACGGCGCTCACCGCGGTGGACGTCGTGGCCACGCTCGCGCGCGTGCGGGCGAGCGCCGCGGCCGGATGGCTGCTCGTCTCCGTCGAGGACATCGCCGTCGACGGCGACGACGTGGTGCTCACGCTCGAGGCGCCGCGCAAGGACCTGGCGCGCATCCTCGCCACGCCGTGGACCGCGGTCACGCCGCGCGGGCTCGCGCCGAAGAAGGACGCGCCGATCGGCTCCGGGCCGTTCCGCCTGAGCGCGCGCAAGCGCGATCGCCTCGAGCTCGAGGCCTGGGAGGGCCACCTCGCCGGCCGGCCGTACCTCGACCGCCTGACCCTTCGCTGGTTCGTCTCGGGCGACGACGAGGCGCAGCTCTACGAGACCGGCGGCGCGCACTGGTCGCTGCGTGGCGCGACACGCTTCGCGGGCGGATCGCCCAAGCACGCGACCACCGAGCTGGAGAGCCCGGCGACGGTCCTCGTCTACCTCGGCTTCGGCCAGGTCCACGCCGACGTCCTCGGCAACCGCGACTTCCGGGCCGCGCTCGATGCGGCGCTGGCGCGGGGCGGCCTCGCCACCGTCGGCCGGGGCGAGCGGGCCGTGCCGGCGATCGATCCCGTGCCGCTCGACCTGGGTGGGCCGTCGCTGTCGGCGATCGCCGCGGATCCGCGTCTGGACGTCGCCGAGGCCGCGCTCGCGCGCGCGGCGTCCAAGGTGCGGGCGCTCGCGCGCGATCGCATCGCGGCGCTCACGCTCGAGATCCTCGTCGCCGACAGCCGGCCCGACGACCGCGAGGTCGCGGCGCGGGTCGTGCGCGCGCTCGACAAGCTCGGCGCGAGGGCGACGATCACGGCGGTCGACGCGACCGAGCTGGCGCGCCGGGTGACCGCGGGCAACTGCGATCTCTACGTCGGGCACGCGACCGCCGAGCTGGGCGCGAGCGCGATGATCTACGCCCAGGCGTTCGCCATCGCCGGCGACCGGGGCCACGCCGACAAGCTCGCCGGCGGCGCGATCACCGGGGTGCGCATGAAGGAGCTCTTCGCGGCGCGCTTGCCGATCATTCCGCTCTATCATCGGGCCGTGCGCGTCCATCATCGCGCCGACCTGCGCGGCGCCTGGTTCGACTCGAGCGCCCGCCTCGGCGTCGCCGACCTGTTCGTGTGGCCGCTGAAATGAGCACGATGCCTTGAGGCTGCGCGGCCGCTTCACGCTCTGGTTCGCCCTGGCGGCGCTGGTGCCCATCGCGGTCGCGGCGCTGGTCACGCGCGAGGTCGTCGCCCGCAGCTTTCGCAACGACTACGAGCGCACGCGCTCCGCCGCCGAGGCCGCGATGCGCCACGAGCTCACGCGCCTCGAGGCCCAGGTGGTGACGGCGGCGCAGGCGCTCGCGAGCAAGAACCACCCGTTCATCGGGACCGTGCTCACCGACCTCATCAACGGCGGCGGTCAGCTCGACGCCAAGGGCCAGCTGCGCCTGCGCGACTGGTCGTCGCAGGAGATGAGCGGGCTCGGCCTGAACGTGCTGATGGTGACCGGGCCGAACGATCGGATCCTCTCGGCGGCGCACGATCGCGGCCTGGTCGGCGAGCGCGCGGTCGAGCCGCGGCAGCTCGCGCGCAGCGACGGCGGCGGCGCGGTCTATCGCTTCGAGAAGGTGATGGGGCCGCGCACGATGGCCACGATCCTCGTCGTCGAGGCCGCGCGCTCGGCGAAGGACGGCGGCCAGGAGGTGCACGTGCTCGTCGGCCGTCAGCTCGACGCCGATCTCGTCGACAGCGTGCGCCGGCCGGGGCAGATCGACGCGCGCCTCGTCGCCGCCGACGACGGCCGCGAGCTCATCGCGCCGCGCGCGAGCTGGACCGGCCTGGGGACACCGCCGGTGCGCATCGCGCTCACCGGGCCGGATGGCAAGCCGGTGGCGTGGCTCGAGGTCGCCGCCTGGGACCGCAACCTGAGCGCGCTCCTCGATCAGGTGACGCTGGTCGCCGCGGTGATGGCGGCGGGGGCGATCTTCCTGACCATCCTGCTCGGCGCCATGGTCGCGCGGCGCATCACCCGCGGTCTCGATCTGCTCGTCGTCGGCGCGCAGGCCGCCGCCAGGGGTGATCTCGAGCACCGCGTGCCGATGACCAGCAAGGACGAGGTCGGCGAGGTGGGGCGCGCGTTCAACCTGATGATGGAGGACCTGCGCTCGGCCGGCGACCGCCTCGTGATCGCCGAGCGCATCGCGGCGTGGCAGGAGATCGCGCGGCGGCTGGCGCACGAGATCAAGAACCCGCTCACGCCGATCCAGATGGCGATGGACACGTTGCGCAAGGTCTGGCGCAAGCAGCACCCGTCGTTCGGGGAGATCCTCGAGGAATCGACCACGACCGTGCTCGAGGAGGTCGAGCGCCTGAAGCGCATCGTGAGCGAGTTCTCCGACTTCGCGCGCCTGCCCAAGCCGGCGCCGATGCCGACCGACATCAACGAGGTCGTGGCCGGGGCGCTCGCGCTCTACGAGGGCGCGACGCCGGTGGAGCGCCGGCTCGCCGACGGCCTGCCGACCATCGAGGCGGACAAGGGGCAGATGACCCAGGTGCTCCTCAACCTGCTCGAGAACGCGCGCGACGCGATCTCGGGCAAGGAGGACGGCAAGATCGTGGTGACGACGCGCAAGGGCGACGCCGGCGATCGCGTCGAGCTCGCCGTCGAGGACAACGGTCCGGGTGTCGCCTCCGACATCCGCGACCGCGTCTTCACCCCGTACTTCACCACCAAGCAGGGCAAGGGCGGCACCGGCCTCGGCCTCGCGATCGTGCACCGCATCGTCGGCGATCACGGCGGCCGGATCATGGTCACCGAGGCGACGTCCCTGGGCGGCGCCCGCGTCGTCGTCGAGCTGCCGCTGCGGCCGGGGCAGCTGCTCCTCGCGTCGCGGGTGTAGGCTGCCGGCGTGCAGCGCCTCCCCATCGCCGTCACCGCCATCCTCGCCGCCACGTCGACCTTCGCCGCCTGCGGCGGTGGTGCGCCGCGGACCGCCGGTCCCCCCGCAGGGCCGCCCGCGGAGGAGGACACCTCGTCGAGGGTCGACGCGGCGACCGACACGGCGCCGACCTTGCGGCTGCCGCGCACCACCCGTCCGATCGCGTATCGCGCGACGATCCACGTCGATCCGGCGCAGGCGACGTTCGCCGGTGCGATCGAGATCGACGTCGAGGTCACCGCGCCGGCGTCCACCATCTGGATGCACGGCTCGCGGCTCGAGATCGACGAGGCGACCGCGCGCCAGGGGGCCGAGCGCGTCGCGCTCACCGCGAGGACCCACGGCGTCGACTTCCTCGCGTTCACCGCGCCGCGGGTGCTCGAGGGCGCGTGGACGCTCGAGATCCGCTACCGCGGCATGCAGGAGCGCAGCGCGACCACCGGGCTCTTCGGCCAGGAGGACGCCGGCGACTGGTACGCGTTCACCCAGCTCGAGGCCGTGTACGCGCGCCGCGTCTTCCCGTCGTTCGACGAGCCCGATCGCAAGACGCCGTGGACGCTCACGCTCGAGGTGCCCGCCGCGCTCACCGCGGTGTCCAACACGCTCCAGGTCGGCGAGGAGCCGATCGCCGGGGGCTGGAAACGCGTACGCTTCGCCCCGACCAGGCCGCTGCCCACGTACCTCGTGGCCTTCGCCATCGGCCCGTTCGAGATCGTGCCCGCCGGCGCGAGCCGTGCCGGGGTGCCCATCCGCATCCTCGCCCCGAAGGGCAAGGCGGCCCACGCCGCGCTGTCGGTCGAGGTCGTGCCCCGCGCCCTCGAGCTGCTCGAGGACTACTTCGCCATCCCGTACCCCTACGACAAGCTCGACTTCGTCCCGATCCCGCTCACCGTCGGCTTCGGCTGCATGGAGAACGTCGGCATGGTGACGTGCGCCTCGCGCTACATGCTGTTCGATCCGGCGTCGCCGTCGCCCCTCGACCGGCGCACGATCGCCGGGCTCGCCGCGCACGAGCTCGCGCACATGTGGTTCGGCAACCTGGTGACGCTGGCGTGGTGGGACGACATCTGGCTGAACGAAGGGCTCGCCACGTGGATCCAGGATCGCGTCATCCACGCCATCGATCCACGCCCCGACGACGTCTTCGGCGACGTCGACAACCACGCCGGTGCGCTCGCGGCCGACAGCCTCGCCACCGCGCGCGCGGTGCGGCAGCCGATCGCCACCGCGAGCGACGTCCTCAACATCTTCGACGGCGTGAGCTACGGCAAGGCCGCGGCCGTCCTGACCATGTTCGAGCGCTGGGTCGGCCCCGAGGCCTTCCAGCGCGGCATCCGCGCCTACCTGACCAGGCACGCGCACGGCAACGCGACGACCGCCGACTTCATCGCCGCGATGAGCGCGGGCATCGGCCGCGACATGTCGGGCCTGGCGACCTTCCTCGATCGGCCCGGTGCGCCGCTGCTCGCCGTCGATCTCCGCTGCGACGCCGGCAGACCGCCGGCGGTGACGATCGCCCAGACGCGCTACCTGCCGCCGGGCTCGGCGACGCCGGCGGCCGTGACCTCGACCGCGCCGTGGCAGATCCCGCTCTGCGTCGCGTACGACAAGGACGGCGCGCGCGCCGAGACGTGCGCGGTCATCACGACCACCACGGCGGAGGTGCCGCTCGACGCGACGTCGTGCCCGAAGTGGCTCTGGCCCAACGTCGGAGGCACCGGTCATTACCACGTCACGATGCCGCCCGCGCTCGTGGCGCAGGCGAGCGGTCACGGCTGGTCGCGCCTCTCGCCGGTCGAGCGCATCGCGCTGAGCGTGGATCTCGGCGCGATGATCGACGCGGGTCAGCTCGACGTCGCCACCGGCCTCGCGCTCGCGCCGCGGCTCCTGCGCGAAGGCAACCGCGCGGCGGCCGAGCACGCCGTCGGGTTCGCGTCGGTGCGGCGCTACGTGCCCGAGGCGCGGATGGCCGCGTACGATCGCTGGCTCCTGAAGCTGTTCGGCGCCGAGGCGCGCAAGCTCGGCTGGCAGCGCAGGCCAGGCGAGGCGCTCGACGTCGATCGTCGCCGCGGCGCGCTCGTCACCGTCGCCGCCGACGCCGGCGACCGCGCGCTCCTGCGCGACGCCGTGAAGCTGGCGAGGTCGTGGCGAACGCTACCGCGCGAGAGCCGCGGCCGGATCATGCGCGCCGCGGTGCGCACCGACGGCGCGACCTTCGACCGGCTCCTGGCCGAGGCGCTGACCGAGCCCGAGCGGATGCTCCGCCGCGAGCTCTTCGGCGCGCTCACCGGCACGCAGGAGCCGGCGCGCGTCGCCAAGGTCCTCGCGCTCCTCCTCGACGACCGGGTCGACATCCGCGAGGTGATGTACGTGCCCTACGGCTTCGGGCGCGAGCCCGCGCGCACGCAGGTCGAGGGCTTCGTGCGCGCGCACCTCGACGAGCTGCTGGCCCGTTCGCCCTCGGAAGGCGTGGCCAGCGGCTCCGCCGAGTACGTCGGCTACTTCACCGGCGCCTGCGACGCCGCGCGGCGCGACGAGCTCGCCGGCTTCGTGACCGCGACCTTCGGCGACGTGCCGGGGGCGGCGCGCGAGATCGCGCAGGAGGTGGAGCGCATGGACCAGTGCATCGCGCGCAAGACGAAGCTCGGCCCGCAGGTCGAGGCGTGGGCCGCGACCTTGCGCTGACCCTTCGACTCGCCCTCGCTGCGCTCGGGCTCGCTCAGGGTGAACGGGTCAGGCTTGCTTGACCGGCGTCGCCTTGAGCGCCGCCTTGCCGTCCTTCACGTAGACCGAGAACTTCACGCCGACGCAGCCGGGCTTGGCCATCAGGTCGTCGCGGTTCTTGCGCAGCTTGTCGGAGAACTTGGGGTACGTGAGGCCCGCGGTCGGCTCGCCGCAGCGCTTCTTCAGCTCGACGAACTCGTTGAAGACCGCGCGGAAGGACGCCTCTTCCTCCGCGCTGCCGACATCGGGCACCGGCTCCTCGGCGGTGAGCAGCTCGTGGAGGCCGGAGAGCCCGCCGGGCGCGGCCATGACCAGCGCGGGCGAGATCTGCGGGTTCGACGCGCTCGGCATCGGCGCCGGCGGAGGCGTGCCCGCGCTCGAGGTGCCGGGCAGCGGCGGCTTGGGGCGAGGTGGCGGTGGCCTGGGGATCGCGCCCGAGGCGCCTGCGGGCAGCGGCGGCGCCGTGACTCGCGCCGGCTGGCTCGACGAGAGATCGAGGTCGGGCGCCGGAAGTGGATCGCTGAAGCGGAACTCGGCCGACGGCGCGGGGCGAGACATCTCGGGACGTGCGGGCACGGGCCCACCGAGATCGAGCGTACCCAGGCCGCCGCCGCCGCCGCCGCCGTCGCCCTCGCCCGGTCCGAGCAGCTGATCGAGGTCGCGGCGCGCCGCCCGCGCCTCGCGCGCGAGCTTGTCGATCTGGATGTTGATCGAGCGCGCGATCGATCCGAACCGGCCGCGGTGCTGCTCCTCGGGCAGGCGCTCGATCTGCGCCCGCGCGAGCTGCACCGAGTCGGCGGCGAGCTTGCGCACGGGGCGGTCGGCCTCGAGGATCATGAGCGCGAGGCCGACGCCGAGCGCGGCGAGGAAGCCGAGCGCGACCAGCGGCCACGGGAAGTTCGAGAAGGACAGGTCGTCCTTGGTCACCGCGTCGAGCGTCGCGCCGAGGCCGAGGGTCCTCGAGCGCTCGATGAACACCGTGAAGAACGCGCCCCGGGTCTCGGCCTCGCCGGGCAGGCGCGCGAGCACCGCGGTGTACTCCTCCTTGCCCGAGCGCCCCATGAACGGCTGCGCCTTGCAATCGGCCGCCGGGTCGGCGCCGGAGGCGGCGAGCTTGGCGTGGACGTCGTGGACCTTGTCCATCGTGATCGTCGACGACGCCGCGACGTTCTGGCCGTCGGCGTAGAACGCGATCTTGGCGCCCAGCGGCCGCATGAGGCCCTCGGCGTACTCCTTGGTGATCGCGTTGCCCACGACGACGGCGCCGACGTACGTCGGGCCCTTGATCACCGGTGACGCCGCGACGCGCCAGAGCCGGTTGTCGGCGTGCCACAGGTCGTCGCGCAGGTAGCCGGCGAGGGCGTCGTCGACGAGCCAGCGGCCCGCGATCGTGTCGCCGTACTCGCGCTCGTCGATGCCGGCGCGCGCGACCACGCGGCCGCGCGCGTCGATGAGGATCGCGAAGTCCGGGCGCGTGCCCTTCACCTCCGCGATGGTGTCGGCGGCGAGCTCGCGCGCGTCCTTGGCGTCCTTCTCGCTGATCGACTCGGCGGCGCTCGCCTTCTCGAGCGCGAGCTCCACGGCCGGCTGGCGCGCGAAGGCGCCGGCGACGTCGACCTGCACGCGCGCGCTGTCGCGCATCTGGATGCCGACGACGTCGCAGGCCACGACGAGGCGCTGGCGCTCCTCGTCGACGCGCGCGCGCTGCGCCGGTCGGGGCAGGAGCAGCGCGACGGTGATGGCGATCGCGGCGGCCGCCGCGACGATGAAGAGCCAGATCTTGGACCAGAACACGGCGCGGCGTCGCTTTCTTACGGCTTCACCGGCCACCGGGCCGGCAGCTTGAGGGTGAGCTCGGTGCGCCGCTCGCCGACGGTGATCTGCTCGTCGGGCCGGTCGAGCCAGCCGGTGTCGTACCAGACCTTCACGACCCACTCGCCCGGCGGAACGTTCGGGATCTCCCACTCGCCCTTGGCGTTGGGCGTGGCGAAGAACGGCGAGGCCATGACCACGATGCGGCCCTTCAGGTGGGGCGACGACTCGTCGAGGATCTCGATCGGCCCGGCCTCCGTGCCCGGGATGAACGTGATCTCCGCGGTCGGGTTGAGCGGCTTCTTGATGAGGAGGGACGGCTTGCCCGCCGCGACCAGCACCGGTGACGACCGCCCCTTGTTGCGGATGCGCACCTCGCCGCCGATGCGCACCGGGAGCACCGGCCGCGCGAACGACTCGCCGAGGAGGTCCCAGCTCACGGCCTGCGGCGGCGGTGAGGAGAACTGCGTCGTCGGCGCCGGCTCGAGCGAGATGACGATCGCCGGGAGCGGGTTGACCGGTCGCACCGGCGCCAGCGGATTGGGCGTTCGATCGACGAAGGCCTTGCCGCGAGGCGGTGGACGATCGGGCGCGCCGGGAGGCAACTCCAGCTTCCCCGACACGGTGCCGGCGGCGGCCGGCGCGGCCATGCAGAGCACGGCAACGGCGCAGAGCGAGCGCGGGTGCATACCCTCGACGTGATCGTAGCCGCGCGCTCGCCGACGGCACAAGGGCGTGGGGCGGGTTTACACCGCCGTTGTCAGGGTCGGCGCAACGCGGAGGTCGCCAGCGCGAGGTGGGCGAACGCGGTGACGACGAGCGCGTGGTCGATCCGGCCATCGCGCAGCATCGCGGTGGCCTCGGCGAGCGGCACCGTGAACGTCGAGATGACCTCGCCGGCGTCGAGCTCCGTGGCGGTCGTGGGCCGCGCGTCGAGCGCGAGCCACGTGAACAGGCGGTTGCCGTGGATGGCCGGGTTGGGCTCGACCGTGCCCACATGTCGCCACTCGGCGGCGGTGTACCCCGTCTCCTCGGCGAGCTCGCGGCGGGCGGCGGCGCCGTGGTCCTCGCCCGGGTCGACCATGCCGCCCGGGATCTCGACGTGCACGCGATCCGCGCCGTGGCGGTACTGGCGGATGAGCACGACCTCGTCGGCCGGGGTGAGCGCGATGACGTTCACCCAGTCGGGTGTGTCGAGCACGGTGAAGTCGCGCTCGGCGCCGGTCTGCGGATGGGCGGCGCGCACGGCCATCGAGCGGAAGATGCGGTAGTCGTGGACCTGGGTGCGCGCGAGCACGCGCCAGCGCAGCGCTCCCCCGTCGTCGTCGTCCGGTGCGGCCATGCGGTGCAGGTTACGCGTACAGCGGCATCGCGTCGACGAACGGCGTCGTGCACGGCGGTCCATCGGCCCAGGCGAGCGCCGCCGTGCCAGCCGGCCCGATCGCCGCGAGCGTCGCGGAGCGGGTGCCGTAGCGGGGCGTGTGGACACACAGCGCTTGCAGCGTCGCCGCCAGCTCGGGCGGGATCGCGGCTCCCTCGGGCAGCGGCGGGACGCGCTCGGGCGGCGGCGTGGTGTGGTCGCCGAGGATCGCGGGCAGCGCGGCGAACAGCGCCGGCCGCGGCGCGCCGGCGAGCGCTGCCAGGCGCGACGCGGCGTGGTCCGCCTTGGGGAACTCGGGCGAGCCGAGGCGATCGTTGGTGAGAACGTGCACCCCGCGACCGAGCCGGGCGATCTCGACGGTGCCCGCGCGCCGCACGTAGGCGACGTCGGCGCCGGTGGCGTCGCCGAAGAGCAGGTTGCCACTCGCGTACGAGGTCGCGTCGAGCCCCTCGACGTACGCGCGCATCGCGGCGCGATCGGGCTGGCCGACGAGCGCGATCACCAGCTCGCCGCGCGAGCGCGGCGCGCCCTCGTGCACCGCCTCGCGCTGGTTGGTGACGCCGGCGAAGCGGCCGTCGCGCGCGATCGCGAGCCACGACCCGCCGGAGCGGAGATCGAGCCCGCCGACGACTCCGGGCGCGAGCACGGCGGGCGCGCGGGCCGGGCGGTCGTAGAGCTCGTCACGGTTGGCGGCGAGCACGATCGGCGTGCCCGGCACCACGTCGACCAGCGCGATCAGCGTGCACACGCGTCGCTCGCGGCCGCTAGAGGGACTCGGCGCGGACGTGCAAGGCGAAGCTGCCGGCCGCGGCCGCCGCGTCCTTCTGGCACTGCGCCGCCCACGCCTCGCAGACGTCGTCGCTGACGCCACTGCCGAGATCGACCCAGACCTTGATCTCGTCCTGGTCGTCGCCCGAGGGGTGGACCCGGATCTCCTTCGCCTTCTTGCCGCCGTGACCGACGTAGCTGGCCAGAAACTCCTCGACCTTCTGCGCGGCCTGGTTGATGTCCATGGGACACGAGTTTATCCGATCCGCCGTGTGGTAACGTGCCTGCACGCATGGCGAGCGATCCCAAGGAGAAGCTCGAGGAAGAGGCCGTCGCCACCGAGGAGAGCGACAGCCGCGAGGTCTACCTGCGCGAGGGTCGCAAGCTCACGGTGTCGCAGCAGGGCGGCGAGGAGCTGGTCGAGATCCGCGGCTCGTCGGGGATGCTCGAGGTCCGCATCCGGCTCACCGAGCACGGTCCGGTCCTGCAGATGGAGAGCGCGCGTCTCCAGCTCAAGGCGACCGAGGCGGTCGAGGTCGAGGCGCCGGCGCTGAACGTGCGGACGACCGAGTCGATCAACCTCGAGACCAAGGGCGAGGTGAAGGTGCAGGCCGAGGGTGAGGTCGACATCGACGGCGCGAAGATCCACCTCAACTGAATCACGCGGCTGCGGGCTACGCGGCCTCGAGCACGAAGTCGAAGCGTCCCCAGAACCCCGGCGTGTCGCGGTTGGGGCCGACCTGCGCGAGCACGAGCGACGACACGAACCACGGATCGCCGTCGTTGTACGGATCGCCGGGGAAGTAGAGCTGCGTCGTGAGCTCGCGGTGGCCGGGCGCGGTCAGCTTCACGTGCACGTGGCGCGGCCGGTAGCGTGCGCCGTTGAGGTAGCGGCCGGGCACGATGCTGTCGACGTGCCAGCGCCCGTCGTCGCCGGAGGTGAGCTGGCCGCGCAGCTTCCAGCCGGTGTTGTCGTAGTCGCCGGCGGCGTCGGCGTGCCACACGTCGAGCGTCGCGCCGGCGAGCGGACGGCAGTCGTGACCGAACACCTGGCCGCCGATCGCCATCAGCATGCCGCGGGTGCTCGCGTCGGCGAGCTGCGCGCGGAACGGCGCGCCGCGCTTCCAGAAGGGGCCTTCGAGGTTGTCGGCGGTCGGCTCGCAGACCAGCGGCGGCGGACCGTCGTCATCGGGGATGGCGATGGTCGGCGCGAAGGTCGCGGGCGCGGCGCTGCCGCCGTCGGCGACGGCGACGCCAGCGGCCTTCCGGGTGCACGCGGCGGCGAGGGTGGCGAGGCCGAAGGACTGGAGCAGGTGGCGGCGGGAGAGCGTCATGTCTCGAGAACGCTCGCCGGGGGCGACCGGCGCACGGAATCTCCGTTCGCCCCGAGCACCGCGCGCAACTACGGGATGTTCAAGAGCTTGTGCGTCTGCAGCGACAGCCGCCACTGCGGGTGCGCGCGGCAGTAGTCGACACACGCGCGGGTGTGCTCGGCGGCGCGCGGTCCGTCCATCGGCTGGAGGAAGAAGTGGCGGAAGTCGAGGTGCTCGACCGACGCGGGCGGCACCTCCGGCTGCGGAAAGACGAGCTTGAGCTCGTCGCCGCGCGTGACGACGAGCGGCGCGTTCGCCTTGGGTGACACACACACCCAGTCGACGCCGGGCGGCACCTCGATCGTGCCGTTGGTCTCGATCGCGACCGCGAAGCCGCGTGCGTGCAGCGCATCGCACAGCGGCGCGTCGAGCTGCAGTAGCGGCTCGCCGCCGGTGCACACGACGAGCGGCGCGCCGCCGCCGGGCCATCGCGCGGCCACCGCCGCCGCCAGCGCCTCCGGCGTCGCGAACTTGCCGCCGCCCGGACCGTCGGTGCCGACGAAGTCGGTGTCACACCACGCCGAGCAACCGCCGGGGCCCTTGCCGCGATCGGCCGCACGCCCCGACCAGAGGTTACAGCCCGTGAAGCGAAGGAAGACGGCGGCGCGACCGGTCTGCGCGCCTTCACCCTGCAGGGTGAAGTAGAGCTCCTTCACGGCGTACACGGCCACACCTTAGCATCGCGCTTGACGGGCACGGGGCGTGCGACGACGATGGTCGTGATGGTCGGGGCATCGCGCGCGATGGCTGCGTTCACGCTGCTCGCCGCCTGCGTGCTCGCGCGGCCGGCGGCGGCCGATGAAGGCGGTGCGCCCGAGCTGCGGGTCGGCCGCACCTACAGCGAGCGGATCGCCGACAGCCTGACCCTGCTCGGCGAGACCGTCGACGGCCACCTCGGCCAGCTCACGCTCGACGCCGTGAAGCTCGAGATCGACGGCCGCGCCCGCCGCGCGCACCTCCGCCTCGCCGGCGAGACGCGTTACCTCTCGATGACGATCCAGAGCGACGTCCACTTCCGCAGCGGCGCCGCCGCGGTCGACGCCGTGATCGATCTGCGCGTCGCCGGCCGCGGCGTCCGGCTCGAGCTGCCGGACTTCGAGGTGCTGCCGCGCAGCTACCTCGGCGAGAAGTACGTCGAGGTCCGCCTGCCGCTGCTGCGCGGCCGCTTCTGACGGCGGCAGCGCGCGACTCGGTTCATCCTGAGCGAGCCGGCGCGCCAGCGACGGCGAGTCGAAGGACTGGCGGCGCCGTTCCCGCGCTACGGCACGACCTCGTCGGCGCCCATGTCGCGGCGCGCGCCCTGCGGGCGCGTGTGGCCGTCGAAGTCGATGGAGAGCGTGGCGTTCGGATCGGCGGCGTCGATGCCCTCGGAGCCGGGCATGAGGTGGAAGTCGCCGCCGCCGACGAAGGTCGGCGAGGCCGTGACGTTGCCCGAGCCGCCGAGGCCCATGTTCGACAGGTTGAACTCGAGGTTGCAGTTGGTCTGCGAGACCTGGGTCTGGTCGCCGGAGAAGAAGATGTTGTTGGCGATGCGCTGCGTCCCGACGGCGGCGCAGATGAGCGACTTGGCCACGCCGGAGCCGGCGACGTTCTCGGCGACGGTGTTGAACTCGAACACGCTCGACGTCGCGTTGTTCATGAGGCGCGCGCCGCCGACCGCCGTGTTGGCGCCGTTGCCGGTGATGAACGTGTTGGTGATGTCGAACGAGCCGTCGGAGATGCTGACGCCGCCGCCGGTGTTGCCGCTGATCGTGCTCCGCCGGATCGTGACCGCGCAGTCGCTCGCGTCGACGCCGAAGCCCACGTTGCTGTCGATGCGCACGCCCAGGAGCGTGATCGACGGGTTGCCCGAGACCGGCGCGGCGCAGCGGATGCCGTCGCCGTTGGCGTTGCCGCCCGCCGAGTAGAGCCGCATGCCCTCGATCTGCACGGTGCTCGCGTTGAGCACGAGCACCGCCGGCAGGTCGAACGCGTTGGGCCGCAGCGACGCCCCGGGCCCGATGATCGTCGCCACCTTGCCGTCGAGGGTCACGCTCTCCGTGTACTCGCCCGCCGCGACGACGATGAAGCGGCGCGCGCCGCCCAGGAGCGGCGTGGCCACGGTGAGCGCCGCGCACGGCATCGTGCGCGTGCACAGCGTGCCGGCGCCGTTGCGGTCGACGTAGATGATGTCGTCCTCGGCGACGCACGCGCCCGTCGACTCGTCGCACACGCCGCTGCCGCACTCGGCGTCGGCGTCGCAGCCGCGGCAGGCGCCGTCGACCCCGCAGACCGGCGCGGTCGCCGCCGTGCAGTGGGCCGGGCTCGTGCACTCGACGCAGGCGCCGCTCGTCGGGTGACACATGTTGCGGCCGCCGAAGCGCGTGCAGTCGTTCGCGTCGTCGCAGCCGACACACGTGCCGGTGTCGGCGGTGTCGCAGACCGGACGCTCGGGCGCGACGCAGTCGTCGGCGCCGTCGCACGCGGGCGCCGTGGGGTCGGGGATACACGTGTGCGCGGGACCGAAGTCGCCCGTGTCGTCGCAGAACGGCCGGTTACCCGCGGCGTCGCACGAACGCAACGAGCTGACGCCGGCCGCGCCGCACGACTCGAGGGTCGAGCAGCAGAACGCCGGGTTCTCCTTGGTACACGCGGTCGAGGCGAACGAAAGCGCGGATAATAGAAGGCACAGGACCGCGCTCCACCGGGAGGTCACGAGGCGAGGGTATACCACTTGCGATCCGGGCGCGCGGTGACCGACGCCGCGGTCGACGCCGCGCTCGCCGCTGCGGCCACTGCCGCCGCCACTGTCGTCGGTGACGACAGTCGCGATCCCGGCCCGAGAGGCGCACCGTGTCCGGTCGTGGCCGGATTCCGGCCGCCGTGGCCGGATCCCGGCCGCTGGTCCGCCCGTTGCAAACCCGGCCGGCCATGTCGTTCCGGCGCCCCGTCCGTACTGGTTTCGCGCTCCTGAGCCTGCTGGCGGGGGTGGCCACGGGATGCGCCACCGACGACCCGGACATCGAGGACGGCGAGCTGGCCGGGTTCCCGGACGGCAAGGCCGACGGCGGCCTCGAGGACGGGACCCCGGAGGCGCGCGGCGTCCTCGCGCTGGTCAACGACCGGGCCGTCACGCTCGACGAGCTCGACCACGCCGCCGGGCTGTCGTCGCGCGTCGCGCGCAACATCATCACCCACCGCGACGGCCCGGACGGTTCGTTCGACACGCTCGCCGAGCTCGACGCCGTCCCCTACGTCGGTCCGGCCACGCTGCGCCAGCTGCTCGCCTACGCGCGCGAGACCGGCCGCGTCGTCGCCGCGCCGCGGGTCGAGGTCATCTTCTCCCCGCAACCGGCCGCGACCACGCACACCAAGAAGGTCGCGGAGTGGGTCCGCGGCGCGCGTCACTCGATCGACATCGCGATGTACTCGTACTCGGACAGCGAGATCGCGGCGGCGCTGGCCGACGCGCGCGCCCGCGGCGTCGAGGTCCGCTTCCTGTTCGAGACCGCCGCCGAGGATCGCAAGCTCGAGCTCGCGGCCCGTCCCGGGTCGAAGTCGGGCAAGATCGAGGCCGCGGACATCGACGTCCGCTGGGTCAACAAGATCCTCCACCACAAGTTCGCGATCATCGACGGGCCGCGCGACGACGCCGGCCGCGCGCAGACCGCGCGCCTCGTCACCGGCAGCGGCAACTGGTCGTACGGCGGCGCGTCGATCTACGACGAGAACACCGTCTTCATCGACGGCGCCGGCGAGCTGGCGGTCTCGTTCCAGCGCGAGTTCGACCTCCTGTGGGCGCACGCGGCCGACTTCCAGACCGCGACGGTGTTCCCGTTCGTCGCCTCGACCGCCGATCTCGACGCCGTCGGCCTCGACGACGCCGACCCCGACGCCGGCGCGCTGTTCACCTCGGCCAACTTCACCGTCCAGCGCGGCGCGACCACGTTCCGCATCGACCGCACGAGCACCGCGGTGAGCGACGCGCTCGTCGCCGCCATCGGCCGGGCCCGCACCTCGATCCACGTCGCGTCGGGGCACCTCCGCCTGCGCGCGGTCTCCGAGGCGCTCGTCGCCGCCAAGCAGGCGCGCCCCGAGCTCGACGTCCGCGTCTACCTCGATCAGCAGGAATACATCTCGGCGTCGGGCCACAACGCGCAGCTCGCCGAGCTCGCCGCGTGCCGCGCCAGCGCGACCACGCCCGCGCGCCAGTGGAACTGCGAGACCAAGGACTTTCTCTTCGGCAAGCAGCTCGGCGACGCCGGCGTCGACGTCCGCTACAAGACCTACGCCTACCGCTGGGACTACAGCTACGCGCTCCAGATGCACCACAAGTTCCTGCTCATCGACGGGCAGGAGCTCTTCACCGGCAGCTACAACCTGTCGATGAACGCCGAGCAGGCGACGTTCGAGAACCTGGTCCACCTGCGCGGCGCGACCTACGCGCCGGTGGTCGCCACCTTCGAGCGCGAGTTCGAGCGGCTGTGGAACACCGGCCGCGCCCCGGATCGGCTGGCCGGTCTGCGCGCGACGATCGCCGGCGCGTCGACCATCCCGCTGGTCTTCGACTCGATGGCGCTCTCCTGGCAGGAGGTGACGGAGCTGCGCAGCCTGATCCGCGCCAGCTGCACCGTCGTCGACACGACCGAGTACCGCGAGAACCCGTCGAGCCACCGCACCTGCCCGCGCTGACCGCGCCGGCGCTGACCGCGGGCGATCACGAGCCGGCCGGGGTCACGCGCGTGAACACGTAGTCGTCGGCGTCCTGGTGGCAACCGGTGCACAGCCGCACGCCGGGGCCGTCGGCGTAGATCGTGCCGTCGAGGTTCTCGAACCAGTACCACCCGGCGCCGCCGGCGCTGTCGGCCTGCTGCTTGACCGCCACCGCGTAGCCGATGAGCGACGTGCCCTGGTAGAGCTCCTTCACCGAGGCGGCGCCGACCGGGACCGGGCCGGACGCGGTCGCCGCGAGCGCGTCGTTCGAGCAGATCCGGTTGGTGCCGTGCGCGCCCGGCGGTCGCGCCGGGTGGGGCGCGGGCTCGCAGCTCCAGCTCCGGTAGGCGCCGGTGGCCAGCCAGGCCTCCAGCGCTGCGCGCCCCGTCGGCGGGAGCTGCGCGCTCGCGGCGTCACCGGACGGATCGGCGGCGTCGGGCGTGGCGTCCGCGGGGTCGGCGTCGCCGCAGGCGGCGACGGCGGCGGGGACGAGGAGGAGGAGGCCGAGGAGACGCGACATCATCCCAGCCATACGCACGCGGTGCGCGCCGGTTACGTGATATCTCGACGCGATGTCCGCGCCCGCGTCGCGCTTCGACGTCATCGTCGTCGGCGGAGGCCACAACGGCCTGGTCGCCGCCGGCCTGCTCGCCAAGCGCGGCAAGCGGGTGCTCGTGCTCGAGCGCCGCGAGACCACCGGCGGCGCCGCCGTGACCGAGACGCCGTTCGGCCCCGACTTCAAGGTGACCGCGCTCTCGTACGTCGTCAGCCTCATGCCGCCGACGGTGATGCGCGAGCTGGAGCTCGAGCGCCACGGCTACAAGATCTATCCCCAGCACCCGTACTTCGCGCCGCGCGAGGACGGCCGCTACCTGATGATGTGCGACGACCCGGCGCGACGGGCGGCGGAGGTCGCGAAGTTCTCGGCGAAGGACGCGGCCGAGCTCGCGCGCTGGGACGACTGGCTCGGCCGGCTCGGCCAGGTGCTGGGGCCCCTGCTCACGCGGGTGCCGCCGCGGCTGGGCTCGAAGCGCCCGGGCGATCTGTGGGCGGCGCTCGCGCTGGCGTGGAAGATGCGCAAGCTCGACGAGCGCGGCGTCGGCGACGTCACCCGCCTCATGACCATGAGCGTGGCCGACCTGCTCGAGGAGCGCTTCGAGTCCGACGCGGTGCGCGGCGTGCTGGCGGTGTCGGGCGTCATCGGTACGTGGGCGGGGCCGCGGTCGCCGGGCACGGCGTACGTGATGGCGCACCACAAGCTCGGCGACATCGGCGACGGGCCCATGGGCACGTGGGGCTTCCCCGCGGGCGGCATGGGCGGGGTCACGGCGGCGATGCGCGCCGCGGCGGAGGGCTTCGGCGCGGTCGTGCGCACCGGCGCCGAGGTCGCGCGCATCGACGTCGTGGATGGGCGCGTCCGCGGGGTGACCCTGCGCGATGGCGACAGCTACGAGGCCGAGGTCGTCGTGGCCACGACGCATCCCAAGCTCACGTTCCTCGAGCACGTCGAGCGCGCCGCCTTGCCCGAGGACTTCGTCACCGCGATCGAGCGCTGGAAGACGCGGAGCGGCACCGTCAAGGTCAACCTCGCGCTCGACCGCCTGCCGGGGTTCACGTGCAAGCCCGGCTTCGATCCCGAGGTGCACGGCGGCACGATCGTGCTCGCCGAGTCGCTCGACGACCTCGAGGGCGCGTTCCAGGACGCCGTGGCCGGCCGCCCGGCGGCGCGCCCGTTCGCCGACATCTGCATCCCGTCGGTGTTCGATCCCACGCTCGCGCCCGCGGGCAAGCACGTGATGTCGATGTTCACGCAGTGGGTGCCGCACACCTACGCGGCGGCGCCGCACGCCGCCGAGCTCGAGGCCTACGCCGATCGCCTGATCGCGCGCATGGAGGTGCTGGCGCCGGGCTTCACCGCGAGCATCCTGGGCCGCCAGATCATCGGGCCCCACGAGATGGAGACGCGCTTCGGCCTCGTCGGCGGCAACATCTTCCACGGCGAGCTCTCGGCCAGCCAGCTCTTCCACATGCGCCCGGCGCCCGGGTACGCCGACTTCACCACGCCGGTGCGCGGGCTCTACCAGGCGTCGTCGGCCACCCACGGCGGCGGCGGCGTCACCGGCATCCCGGCGCTCCAGGTCGTCAAGCGGATCCTCAAGGACACCTGAGGCGCGAGCGCTCAGGTCCTGGCGATCGAAACCATCACCAGAGGACGTCGAACTCCTCGGCCCAGCCGGGGAGATCGCGGACTTCCGCGTCGCGTACGCGTCCACGGAACGTGCCGAAGCAAAGGACGAGCGGCAGCGGGCGGCCGCCGGGGCCCGCCTTGCCCTCGACGATCGCCGGCACCAGCTCGAGGTCGACCTCGTCGCCGACGAGGCGCCACGGGCGGCGCGGGTCGCGCCGGTCCCAGACGAAGCGCACGTCACCGCGCAGCTTGTGCAGGCGCCCGTCGATGCACAGCGCGTTCTCCGTGGCGCCGCCGCCGTCGGTCCAGCGCGCGCCGAGGTTGAGGCCGATCGTGCGCCCGCCCGCGCGCCCGGCGGCCGACGCCCAGTTCCAGCGCGTGTGCGCGGGCCACACGCCGCGTCCCCAGTCGAGGCAGGCGAATGCGTCGTCCGCGATCGGGCGGCGCACGCCGTCGACCTCGAACCACCCGCGCACCGGGAGCGCGCTCTGCTTGCTCGTGTACTGCGCGAACGGCTCGCCGCGCGCGACCGCAACCCCGAGCGTCTCGTGCCCCGGCGGCCGCGTGACGTCGAGGTCGGCGGCGACGCCACGTCCGCGCGCCTCGAGCCGGACGCGCGCGCCGTCGTCGGCGAACGCCAGCCGGAAGTCGCCGCGCTCGACGGCGACGTCGCCGCGCGCCGCGGACTCGGGCCACGCGGTGCGCCAGCCCAGCGGCGCGATGCTCAGCGCGCGCCGCGATCGCCCGGTCACGCGATCGTGGACGACGATCGCGCCGAGCCCGGCGTAGTCGAGATCGGCGAGGGTCAGCGACACGACCTCGCGCGCCGTGATGAGGCCCCAGTAGTGCCAGCGCTTGCGCCGTCCCCATCGCGCGGGCAAGTGGCACGCGTGGAGCGGCGTGCGGCTCCATCCGATCGCCGCGCGATCGACGGTGCCGTCCGCGCGCCACAGCGCGGCCGGCTCGCGCACCTCGTGCTCGATCATGTCGCGCAGCCTACCGCGGGCTGATGCCGATCTCGATCCACCAGTTGCCGCTGGCGTCCGCGCCGTCGACCACCGGGTTGCCGTTGCGCGTGCCCTCGAGCTGCCATTCGAGCCGGCCGATGACCGAGACGCGCAGCGTCTCGGACGCGGTGTCGGGCGAGAACTCGATGGTCATGACGTCGCCCTTGACCGTCGCGTACACGCCGGAGCTCGACACCTTCTGGGTCGGAACGCGCGGCGTCCGCGCCTCGACGCGCCAGTCGCTGTACGTCTCCTCCTTCACCGTCCAGTGCGACACGTTCTTCGCGTTGGTGCTGTACTCGTAGTCGTAGTCCTTCTGGTTGACGGTCGCGGTGACCGCGCTGCCGCTCTTGATCGTGCGCGACTGCTTGCGGCGGTCCTCGACGAGCTTCACCTGGATCCGGACGACCCGGTCGTCGCCGATCGCGAACGTCTTGCCCTTCGCGAGCGTCTGGCCGTTCACCGTCCACTCCCACGCCGGCGTCGGCGTGGCGACGCTGACCACCCGGCCCTCGAACGCGCCTACCTTCTCGCCCTTGAAGTCGAGCGCCGAGCCCTGCTCGATGATCGCCTTCACGTTCGCGGTGATGCCGGCGAGCTTGTTCGTGAGGTCGATGATCCGGTTGCGCTGCATCTGGAACTGGCGGCGCGCGCGGCCGAGCCCGGTGGCCGGATCGACCCAGTCCTCCTTGGACTTCACGCCCTTCAGCACCTTGGCCTGGTTGCGGATGTGGCCGCCCAGCGTCTTCAGCAGCGCCGGCACGCCGTTCACCTGCTTGCGCGCGCCTGCCAGCTCCTTCCTGCGCTGCTCGTAGATCGCCTCGAGCTTGTCGCGATCGGCGTCCGACTTGCCCGCGCGCTCGCGCTCGAAGTTGGCCTTGAGATCCCGTTCCTGCTGCGAGAGCTGCTTGTCGAGCTGGGCGAGCTGCTTGCGCTCGGCGAGGACCTTCTGCTCCATCTCCTGGAGCTGCTTGTAGTACTCGACCGCCTTGAGGTAGGCGTTCGCGTCCTCGTCGATCATCCGCAGCTGCCGGTTCATCGCGTTCACCACCGCGAACGCGGCGTCCGCCGCCGGGTTCCCGGTCATCGGGATCTCCTTCGGCTCGTCGGCGCGCGCGGTGCTTGCACCGCGCGCGAAGAGCGCCAGGAGCGCCACGATCAGGATGCGCTTCATCATCCATCTCCTCCCTTCGGGGAGACGATAACTCAGCGTCGGCGCCGGCGCCGGACGAAGACGAATGCGAGCAGGGCGAGTGACCCAGCGATACCCGTGCGCACGTCCCCCGCGATCGCACACCCTCCCACGATCACCCCCGAGCCCTCGCCGTCACCGGTGCCGTCGTCGTCGTCGTTGCTCCCGCCGCCGGGCGGAGGGGGAGGCGGCGGCTCGCAGTCGACGTCGGGCAGCGGGCAGTCGGCGCGGCACACGCCGTCCGCGGCGCAGCCCTGGCAGTCGGGGTCGGTCGCGAGGTCGCTGCACGCCGCCGTGCACAGGCCGTCGGCCGCGCACGCGCAGTCGGGATCGGGCGCGGGGCAGCCGGTGGCGCAGCGGTCGTCGCCGTCGCACGACGGTGGATCGTGCTCGGCGATGTAGGCCTGGATCCACGCGTGGCCGAAGTCGGTGCGCGCGCTCGCGTCCTCGCCCGTGCCACACGCCGACGTCCCGTAGGACGTCGCGCCGATGACGTGCTCGACGCCGTCGATGGTCATGAAGTTCGGTCCGCCCGAGTCGCCGTAGCACGTCCCCGACGGGCTGTTCGACGCGAACATGTCGGCGGCGTCGACGCGCAGGAGCCGCGCCGTCGCCTTGCGCTTGGTGCCGCCGCCGCCGCCGTTCTCGTGCGTCACGCCGAACCCGACGATGCGGATCGGCTGGTCGAGGTAGGCGGCGAGATCGCGATCGTTGACCGGGATCGGCGTGGCCGGCCCGGGCGACGCGAGCGTCAGCATCGCGAGGTCGCCGCGCCCCGGGCCGCCGCCGGGATACCGCGCCTGGTGGACGGCGCGGATGTACGTGCCGGCGCCGTCGCCGTGGCGCGTGCCGAAGTACACGTCGAAGCCCGGCGTCGAGCCGCTGCCGAGGCAATGATGGGCGGTGAGGACGGTCCTCGGCGTCACCAGCGTGCCGGTGCAGAAGCCGCCGACCGAGACGACCGCCGGATCGCCGGTGTCGACCTCGCCGTTGACGATCGCCTGATCGTCCTGGGTGATCTCGAGCGGCACCTCCGCTCCGCACGACGCCAGCATCACCACGAGCGCGTGTCTCCCCCGCATGGATCTGGACTACACCCGCGCGCGCGCGCGCCGCTGCTGACAGGCGCTCGCAGGCGTTCGCCGGAAACCTCGGTTGCGTCGGGCTCGGCGACGTCAGGCGCGGGCGCGCGGACGTGGACGGCGGCCGATCACCAGGCCGAGCGCCGCCAGCACGAGCGCGAGCCCGCCGGCCGCGGCGCCACTGCCACCGGCCGCGCAGCCGCCGGTGAGGACGTCGGCGCGGCCGTCACCATCGGCGTCGCCACCGCCGCCGCCACCGCCGCCGCCACCGCCACCGCCACCGCCGCCGTCGCTGGCGCGCACGGTGACGTTCAGGCTGGTGGTGACCGTCTGGCCGGCGCTGTCGACCGCGAGGATCTCGAGCGTGTGCGCGCCGGCCGCGAGCTGCGTCACCTGGAACTCGAAGGGCGCCGTCGTCGACGTCGCGTACGCGGCGCCGTCGATGCGCAGCTCGACGCGCGCGATGTCGGTGTCGACGATCGAGGTCGACACCGTGAACGTCGGCGCCACCGTCGCGCCGTTCTGCGGCGAGGTCACCTGCGCCATCGGCGGCATGTTGACCACGGGCGCGCCGTAGACCAGGGCGACGCCCTCGCGGTCGCGCTGGGTGAACGCGAGCGTCGTCGACGTGCCGTTGCACTGCGGGTAGTGCATCACCGACGCCGAGTCGTACGGCGTGACGCCGCGGTACTGGTTGTCCTCGGCGCACGCGGCCGCGTTGGCCTCCGGCCGCACGTGCTCGTGGCGGAAGCCGAGCGCGTGCCCGAGCTCGTGGCCCATGATGTTGGCGAGCGGGATGCCGCCGGTCTGCTGCGGATCGAACGCGCTCACGTCGACGAGCACGTTGCGGTCGCCGCGCGGGCTGTCGGGGAAGAAGGCGCGCGCCAGGTACTGCCCGTTGCTGTTCACCGGGCGGATGTCGAACAGCACGTTGGGGTTGTTCGCCGTGCAGGTCGCGTCCTGCGCCGCCACGTACTTGAAGTCGACGTCGGCCATCTTCTCCCAGCCGTTCTCGGTGGCGGCGGTCATGGCGGCGAGCACGGCGGCCTTGTTGGCGCCGAACGTGTCCGAGACGCAGTAGGTGAGGTTCTTCTTCTGCGCGGCGCTCCACTTCACGTCGGCGCCGTTGTTGTAGATGGTGAGCGCGCCGTCCTGGAGCGAGGTGTAGAAGTCGAACAGCGCGGCCTCGCCGCGGATCGGGCGGTCCCAGTCGACGATGAACATGCCGCTGCCGGGCTCCTGGTAGACCGCCGCGCGGAACTCCTCCCAGGTCACGCCGTCGGCGCTGGAGCCGAGCCGGGGCTCGTCGACGCAGCCGAGAAGACCGAGCGCGAGACCGACGGAGCTGGCGACCGACGCGGCGGGGAGCTTCATCCCCAGGCCCTATTTCAAGCGCGGGGCCAGTGTAGGTCTCCTGTGCTCTCGCGGCCTTGAGTCGTGGATCGACGCTCCGCCGCGGGGCCAGGGTCCCCGCTCGCGATGGCCCGGGTCGACGGCTCCGGGGCGGCTCACGGGCAGGCGCCGGCGCTGCTGCCGTAGTCGTACGGGAAGGCGCGGGCGACGTTGACGATGCCGCGGACGCCGGCGCAGCTCGACAGGCCCTGCCGGATGAACCAGCCGTCGAGGAAGTCGACGAGGTCGACGCCGTTCTTGCCGATCGCGCGCAGGTTCGCGGTCGCCAGGTGGTCGGGCCAGATGAGGAGGACGAGGCGGTGGTTCGCCGTCGTCAGCCCGTCGTCGTCGCCCGGGCCGCCGTCGGCGATGTCCCAGAGGATCTCGGTGACGGTGTCCTCGCTGATGTCGCTGCCGATCGTGCTGCCCGACGCCAGCGCGGTGACCGTCTCCTCGGCGTCGTAGCCCCAGCCGCCGCCGGCGTTCGAGTCCATGTAGTGAGGGCGGTCGCGCACGGCCATGGCGAAGTAGGTCGAGCAGCCCTCGCTCCAGGCCAGGTTGGGATCGGTGGGCGAGCCGTCGTGGGCGCCGCCGGGCGAGTCGGTGCGGCCGTAGACGTCCTCCACCCAGTGCCCGATCTCGTGGAGGATCACGGTGTCGTCGTAGCCGTCGTCGTCGGAGGCGGCGCCGAGCAGGAAGATGCCGCCGTTCGAGTAGTAGGTGCCGTTGTTGGAGCCGCGCGACCAGCGGGCGGTGAGGAGCTGCGGCGTCTGGCCCATCTGCAGGCGGAGGACGTCCATCGCCAGCACGCCCTGGTCGAGGATGTTGAAGGCCTCCGACAGGCCCGACCCGTCGGTGACGAGGACGTCCTGCTCGACCGGCGTGGCCGCCGCGAAGCTGCCGCCGCCGAAGGCGTGGGTCTGGTTCTGCGTGCGGTTCACGCGCAAGGGCCGCAGCGGCACCGTGCTGCGCGCGGTGACCATCACGTGGACGAGGTTGCCGGCGGTGGTGTCGTAGCGGAGCAGGTAGCTGCCGTCGTCGGCGGTGTGCGCGGTGGCGAGCACGGTGTTGCCCTGGTCGAGGACGATCGAGACCTCCGCGCCGCGCGCGGGCAGGAGCTGGATCGGCCCGAGCGAGCCGTCGGGCAAGGGCGGCCGATCCTCGTAGCGCACGACGCCGTGGACGACGAAGGCGCCGGTCGGCGCGATGCACGCGTAGCCCTGGGTGTCGTCGGCGTAGCCGCAGACCTGGCCGCTCGCGCTGCAGTCGGTCATCTGTGGCGCGCCGCCGACGCACTCGTGGAGGTTGTTGCCCTGGCAGCGCCCGAGCGGACCGATGTCGGCGCACGCATCGACGGCGCACTCGGCCGGCTGGCCCGCGACCTCCGTGCAGCGGGTGCCGACGTCGCACGTGATCGTCTCGATGACGTGGCGGTCGTCCACGAAGCCGCAGCGCGTGATCGTGTCACCGGTGCACGTGCCGTCCTCGGTGACGCCGGCGACCTCGCAGGGGTCGACGCAGGCGAAGCGATCGCCGTCGAGCGTGCAGGTCGCGACGCCACACGGCTCGGTGCGCGTCGCGTCGCCGGCGCAGGTCTCGAGGGTGTTGCCGTTGCAGCGACCCTCGGCTGGCGCGTCGCACGGCTCGTCGGTCGCGCCGGCGAGGTTGTCGCCGCATGCGCCGAGCGCCAGCGCCGCGAGGAGGCGGGTGACGGCTCGCGTCATGGGCAGGCTCCGCCAGGGCCGGCGTAGTCGTAGGGGAACATCCGGCGCGTGGTGACCGGGTAGCGGACGCCACCGCACGTCGTGAGCCCGTGCTGCACGAACCAGCCGTCGAGGAAGTCGACGAGATCGACGCCGTTCTCGCCGACCGAGCGCAGGGTCGCCGACGCGAGGTAGCCGAAGGTCACGTCGAGCACGTCGACGTGGGTCGCCGACGACATGAGGTCGTCGTCGCCGGGACCGCCGTCGCCGACGTCCCACAGGATCTGGCTGACGGTGTTCTCGCTGATGTCGGAGCCCATGGTCGCGCCCGCCGCCAGGCTGGTCGCGCTCGTGTCCGAGTTCTCGACCCAGCCGCCGCCCGCGTTGGTGTCCATGTAGTAGGGCGCGCCGCGCAGGGCCATCGCGAAGTAGGTCGCCCAGCCCTCGCTCCAGGCGAGGTTGGGATCGGTGGGCGAGCCGTCGTGGGCGCCGCCCGGCGAGTCGGAGCGCGAGAAGCGATCCTCGACGAAGTGACCGATCTCGTGGAGGATCACGGTGTCGTCGTAGCCGTCGTCGTCGGACGCGCTGCCGAGCATGAAGATCGTCCCGTTCGAGTAGTAGGTTCCGTTGGTCGAGCCCGACGCCCAGCGCGCCGTGAGCTGCACCGGGGTCTCGCCCAGCGCGCGCAGCGCGTCCATCGAGAGCACGCCCTGATCGAGGATGTTGAACGCGGCCGAGACGCCCGACGCGTCGGTGACGAGGAGGTCCTGCTGCACCGCCGCCGCCGCCGCGAAGCTCGCGCCGCCGAACGCGTGGACCATGCTGGCCGCGCGGAACACGCGCACCGGACGGGCGGCGATCGTGCTGCGGGCGGTGGCCATGACGTGGACCAGCTCGCCCTGGGTCGCGGTGTAGCGCAGGGTGTAGCTGCCGTCATCGCCGGTGAGCGCGGTGGCGAGGATCGCGCTGTCCGAATCCCGGACGACCGAGACCTCGGCGCTGCGCGCCACCACCGGGGTGAGCGGGCCGAGCCCGCCCTGCGTCAGCGGCGCGCGATCCTCGTAGCGCACGGTGCCGCGCACGACGAAGGGCGTCGCGGCCACGCAGGCGTAGCCGGTGGCGTCGCCGCCGTAGCCGCACACCATGCCGTTCGTGGTGCAGTCGGTCGTCTGCGGCGCGCCGGCGGCGCAGCGCACGAGGGTGTCGCCGCTGCAGTGCCCGACCGGGCCGATGCCCGCGCACGGCCCGGGCGCGCACGTCGCCGGGCCGCTCGCCGGCTGGGTGCAGGTCTCGTCGAAGCCGCAGGCGGTGGCGATGACGGCGTGGCGCCCGTTGATCGTGGCGCACGCGACCGTCGCGCCCTCGCGACAGGAGGCGACGTCGGTGACGCCGGCGAGCGTGCACTCGTCGACGCAGGCGACCGTGCCGCCTTCGCCGAGCATGCAGCTCGCCATCGTCGCGGTGCAGTCCTCGGTCACCAGCTCGTCGCCGTCGCAGCGCGCGGCGACGTTGCCCTGGCAGGCGCCGCGCGCCGGCAGCGCGCACGCCGCGGCGTCGACGCCGGCGTCGGCGTCGCTCGCGCCGTCGTCACCGCCACAGCCCCCGAGCGCGAGCGCGAGGACGATGGCGAGCCGCGCCGGAGCGCGGGGGCGCGTCACTGGCGGACCTCGGCGGCGTAGGTCCCGTCGGGGAGCCGCACGAGGTTGACCGGTGGAGGCGGCGCCGCCGCGACGCCGAGGCGCGCGCTCGCCGCGGCGCGCCGGCGTCCGGCGCCGACGTCGACCGTCGCGCCGCCGGCGATGTCGCGCCCGCGCAGCGCGCCCAGCGAGATCCGCGCCGTGACCGTGCGGGCCTGGCCCTTCGCGGTCGCGCCGATCACCGTGCGACGCCCGTCGAGATCGAGGACGAGCCCCGTCACGTCACGGCGCGGCGTGGCGGTCAAGGTGACGACGTACGTCGCGCCGCCCGTCGGCCGTGCGTCGATGCGCACGTCCACGGGCGCGCTCGGCTTCGGGGGGCCGCGCCGCGGTTGCGCCGCCGTCGCGGCGACGGTTCCACAGATGAACAGGACGACGAGCATCGAGCGACAGAGCGGGCCTCGCATGATCGGGCAGCGTACCTGAAGCCGCGCACGAACGGATCGCGGTCTCGATCACTGGAAACCTGCGCTCAGCGTGACGCGGGGAAGGAGGGGCTGGCCATCGGGCTTCGCGCGGACGGCGGCGACCAGCTCGGCCACGCGCTGCATGGGGGTCGTCGGATCGAACATGAGGATGACCGAGCGCTCGTCCGGGTGCCGGGCCTGGACCTCGACGACCGCCTCCTGCGCGCGCGTGATGTCGGCAACCCCTCGGCCGCCGCTCACCAGCTTGAAGTCCTGCGGTCGGCGATCCGCGCCGGACACCGAGAACACCGTCACGTCGTTCACCGTCATCGAGACGAAGATGGCGACGCCACGCGCGCCCGCGGCGTCGCCGGCGCCGGGGGGCGCCTCCGGCTGTTCCACGGGCGCGGCCACCGGCTCACCGTCCCGGCGCGCGACGAGCTCGAAGCGGCGGACGCCGGCTGACGACATCGCCTGGACGAGGTGCACGAGCTGTTCGTACCGAGCATCGCGCGCGAGGATCAGCCGCGCGCGGGGCGGCGCGTCGCCCGACGATCGCCCGGCCAGGAGCGCGGCGGTCAACGTCCGCAGCTTCGCCCCGTCGCTCGCGGCGATCGACGTGCCGTCGATCACGACCTGGTCGGGGCGGGCGACGACGGTGAGAAGATCGGCGGCGGCGCCGAGTGGCTCCACGCCGGCCGTGGTCCGCGCGAGCTCCGGCAGTGCCAGGTCCGGCGGGATCACGCCGGCCGTCGCGCGATCTCGCCAGTCGCAACGTTCGAGCTTCGCCCTGGTCACGAGCTCGTCGAGCGCCGCGACGCGCTCCTGCGGCGGCAGCTCGGTGATCCGGCGAAACGCCGCCCGCGCCTCGGGGTGCTCCAGCCGCGCGTCGATCCATCGCGACTTCGCCGCCTGGCGTTCCGCCGGGTTGACGTCGGCGACGCCGGCCTCCTCGTCGGACACGCACAGGACCTGCACCGCCTGCGACAGCGTCTGTCCTCCGCCCTCGCGGCACGCGCCGGCGAGCGCGAGCGTCGCGAGCCATGCGGCGGCCCTCACGGCAGCACCGCCGTGCAGCCGCTCGACCACGACGCCGTGCAGTCGAACGTCGCCTGCGAGGTCGTCACGGTGCCGGCGGGCCAGTCGATCGTCGCCGCGGTCCACACGTGACGGGACACCAGTCCGGTGATGGCCACGGTGTGGACCTGGCCACCGACGTTGAGGGTGACGAAGCCGCTCGACGGCTGCCCGCCACCCCAGTGCTCGACCAGCACGGTGTAGCGGCCGGTCTCGGGGCCGGCGAGCCAGATGTTCTCGGGGCCGTAGTTGCCGGTGTTGTCGATGTCCTTGTGTGGATCGTCGCTCGGGTCGCCGGGCACGCCCCAGTCCGGCGACGAGCTGATGCACGTGGTCCAGGTGCAGTCGGTCGCCGGATCGTTGATGCGGCCGCCGGGCTTGACCAGGTGGAGCTCCCAGTCGAGGCCGAGGTCGTCCCACTGGATCGTCGCCGTGATGTCGGCGGTGACGCACGTCGCGCGTTCGACCTCGTAGACGAGGACCAGCGGGCACGTGCCGTTGTTCCACACCAGCTTCACCAGGTTCGCGCCGCAGAAGATGGGGAGCGTCTTCTGGTAGTCGCCGTCACCGTCGGTCTCGACCGTGCCCGCGACCGTCTCGCCGTTGGGGCCGCGCACCCAGAAGGTGCCGTCGCCGACCGCGCCGGCCACCGTCCCGCTGAACGTGTGCGTGCTCGCCGCGCCGATCGAGAGCGCGAAGTTCGTCTCGTTGCTGTCGGGGCAGCCGACGCCGCCGTGCTCGCCGGGCGTGTCGATCCCGGGCGCGGGATCGGGGAACGTCGTGCCCGCGTCGATCGGGGCCGCGTCCGCCCCGGCCGCGTCGACCTCGGCCGCGTCGACCTCGGGCGCGTCGGCGGCCGCGTCCAGGGCGCCGGGACCGTCGAGGCCGGCGTCGGCGAAGCGCTGGGGGTCGCCGCCACAACCCGCGGCGACCGCGAGACCGCATACGAAAGGGATCACCCGCATGATCGGATTCTCTCATGGCTTCCGGGTGAAACATGTTTCACTCCGGACGTGATCCTGGTAGGGTCGGTCGCGCTTTCACGAGGAGGGGCCCGATGCAACGCTGGAACGTGTTCTATGCGCCGCTCGCGGCGGCGCTCGTCGCCGCGGCCTGTGCGTCGTCGCGCCCGGGCGGCGCCGGGGACGACGGGGACCACGGCGACGGCGGCGGCGCACCCGACGCGCGCGGCGACGCCGCCGCGACCGAGCCGGTCGACGCCGGGCCCCCGACCATCATCCACGTCTCGATCGAGGGCGCCGACTCGAGCTTCGGCACCGCCGCGTGGCCGCTGCGCCACGTCGCCGCCGGCATCACGCGCGCGCAGACGTGCACGCCGAGCCCGTGCCGCGTGCGCATCGCCGAGGGCGTCTACGAGGAGGAGGTCGCGCTGGCCAGCGGCGTGCACCTCGAGGGCGGGTGGAACCGCGGCTTCAGCGCGCGCGACGTCCTCGTCCACGCCGTCGTCATCACCAGCGACGCGCCGGTGACCATGACCGCGAGCGGGCTGAACGCCGAGACCATCGTCGAGGGGCTCACGGTGCGCGGCGCCGACCTCTCGGCGCGCACCGACGGCGCCGCCAGCATCGCCCTCGACGTCCGCGACGCCGGCGAGCACCTCCGCCTGCGCGGCGCGCGCGTCGAGGGCGGCCGCGGCGCGCGCGGCGACGCCGGCGCCGACGGCACGCTGCAGGCGTGCAGCGCGCTGGGCGGCCCCGGCGGCCTCGCGTACGACTGCGGCAGCCGCGGCGGCGAGCTCGGCAACGCCAGCGGCGATCCGTCGAGCGGCGGCGGTCCGGGCGGCGGCGGCAACAGCAACTGCCCGAGCGCATGTCCGCTCGTCGGCGGCGACGGCATCAGCGACGGTGGACCCGGCGGCAACGGCCAGAACGGGGCGAGCGGCGCGCCCGGCACCGCCGTGCTCGACGACGACGGCGGCTTCACCGCCGACCTCTGGTCGGGCACGAGCGGCGGCGCCGGCGGTCGCGGGCACCACGGCACCGGCGGCAGCGGCGGCGGCTCGGGCGGCAGCAAGCGCTTCCGCGCCTGCTTCGGCTGCGGCACGCTCGACGGCGGTCGCGGCGGCGACGGCGCGCCGGGCGGCTGCGGCGGCGCGGGCGGCGCGGGCGGCGGCGCCGGCGGTGCGGCGTTCGGCGCCGTCGTGATCCGCGCGACCGTCTGGCTCGAGGGCGTCGTCATCACCGGTGGCGCCGGCGGCCGCGGTGGCGACGGCGGCGACGGTCACCCCGGCAACCCCGGCGGCACCGATGGCTCGGTCGGCCGCGGCGGCGCGCCGACGCAGCGCTGCGGCCTCATCGACTATCGCGCGGGCGCGGGTGGCGCGGGCGGCATCGGCGGCCACGGCGGCGCGGGCGGCGGCGGCGCGGGCGGCGCGGGCGGCCCCTCGATCGCCGTCGCGCTGGTCACGGGCCTCTTGCAGCCGGCGGGTGAGCCGGGCGCCAATGCCTACGAGCTCGGCACCGGCGGCGCCGGCGGCACCGGCGGCACCGGCGCCACCATCGCCGCGTCAGGCCCGCCGGGCCGCGTCGGCGACGTCGTCCACTACTGAGCGGCGACATGACCTACGTCCCCTGACAGGCGATCCGCGTGAACACGTGCGGCCGGCCGACGTCGAGGCCGCCGTCGTCGTTCGTCGTCACCAGCGTGCGGCCGTCCTCGTCGAGCTCGCCGGTGAAGTGGTCCGGGTTGTAGCCGGCCTCCGTCGGGACGTCGCACGGGGCGGCGACGCGCTTCGGGTCGCGGCCGACGACGTCGAGCTCGCGGTCGCGAAACCAGCCGCTCGCCATCTGCACGACGCGTCCCACCGCGGGCGCGCCATCCGGGCACGCGGGCGGCTCCTCGTCGCGGCCGGCGGCGTCCCACGTCTCGACCAGGATCTGCCCGCGCAGCTCGGTCATGCCCACGCGCGCGAGCGTGAGCGTCACCTCGTCGAGCTTGCCGACCTCGGCGCGGTACACGCGGGCGCGCCAGGTGCCGGCGATGGGATCGACGCACGAACCGGGAGCGCTGGCGACCGGCTCCGGGCCCGGGACGTTGCCGATCGAGGGCCGCGCCGGCGCTCGGCTCGCGTCGCCGCCGCAGGCGACGGCGGCGACGACGACGAGGAGGACGCGAGGCCTCACGGCCCCGTCGTACCACGGCGGCTGCCGGCTGGTCGATCAGCCACCACGCGCTAACCGGGCGTCGCCACAGGGGGCGACGCGGGCATGGCGGTTGCTGTTCCCGCCCCCATGCGCATCGGCACCTCCCACGTCGTCTCCGGCAGCCTGCTCGTCGCCATCGGCGCCTGCCTGTCCATCGGCCTCAGCGGCTGCGCCGAGGTGCCCGAGGACGGCGTCGAGGATCCCGAGGACAGCGTCTTCGTGGACGACAGCAAGGCCGACGACTTCTACAGCCTGTCGGCGCAGGAGTACCTGCTCGAGGGCAAGAGCACGGTCGTGCTCGACGCCTCGATGGCGGCCCGGCCCGCGGCCGAGCGACTCGAGGCCGCGAAGCGGCTCGTCGGCCTCAAGCAGATCTCGATCGCCTGGTTCATCACCCAGTACCTGGTCGACAAGGAGCACGACGATCCCAACGCCAGCTTCGGCGGGTTCGGCGGCATGGCCAAGGCGGGCGCGTACGAGGACCTCGCGATCTCCGAGCGCGCCGACAAGGTGACGTTCGACTTCACGTTCCGCCAGATCGCGGCGGGCGGGAAGAACCTGATGAGCAAGCTGCCGACGCGCCTGGTCGGTGGCAAGTACGTCTTCGATCTCGACATCGGTCGCCCGACCAACCAGGAGCTGGGCGAGCTCGAGACCAACGCCGAGTGGTACCGCAAGGCGCCGTGGTCGCCGTGGAACCCGGCCAGCGTGCCCGCCGACAAGAAGGAGAAGGTCACGTTCACCATCTCGCGCGAGCGGCCGTCGACCGACGGCTTCTTCGACCTGGCGCGGCTCACCGCCGACGGCAAGCTCGACATGGACGTGTACTTCGGCTGGGACTACCACTCCGAGTATCACCTCAAGCACTCGAAGCAGTTCTTCACCTGGCTCAAGAACCAGGGCTTCCGCGCGCCGGTCGCGAGCTGGGACGACCTGAAGCACACGACGGGCGCGTTCACCAAGACGGTGAAGGCCGACGGCAAGTCGGTGACGGTCGAGGTCCGCATGTACTTCGGCAAGCCGGGCACGGCGACCGATCCCGACACCGACGCGGGCGGGCGCGTGCTCGAGGGGCTGGCGATGGAGTCGCTCGCGAAGCGCGACGTCATCATCTACAGCGGCCACTCGGGCCCGTTCTACGGCTTCGCGCTCGCCAACTGGAAGAAGACCGACGAGGGCGACCTCGACGACGCCGACATCCGCGTGGCGCCGATGCCGTCCGATCGCTACCAGGTGGTGCTGGCCGAGGGCTGCGACACCTACCAGCTCGGCACCGCGTTCAAGGAGAACCCGAACAAGCTGGGCAAGAACGTCAACGTCATCACCACGACGTCGTTCTCCGACGCGTCGTCGCCGGCGGCGGTGCAGAACTTCATCGCCGCCCTGCTCGCGCGCGACAGCCTCCAGCGCCTGCGCCCGCAGCCGGTGTCGACGCTCCTGACCAAGCTCGACGGCGAGTCGTGGAGCTTCACGACGATGTACGGGATGCACGGCATCGACGACAACCCCACGGTGGTGCCGTGGGCGCGCGTCGCCGACTTCGGCAAGAGCTGCCGCGCCAACGCCGACTGCGGCGGGCCGGGCAACCTGTGCGTGGGCACGGCGAGCACGGGCAAGAAGTGCACGGCCGCGTGCGTCGCCAGCGCGGGCTGCGGCGACGGCTACACCTGCAAGCTGGTCGCGAGCTCGTCGTCGAGCACGATCTACGGCCGCGCCTGCGCGCCGACCCGCCGCTGACGGCTGCCGTCTGCCGCTACATTCCGTCGCTGCGCCACGCGCGACGTGTCTACAATCACGCGTGGCCTTCCGCGACGATCGCGACGCGCAGCTCGCCCGGGCCGCGGCCCTCGAGCGCGAGAACCGGCGCCTCGAGGAGGAGCTCGCGCGGCACAAGGCCGAGGCCGCGGCTGCCGCCGAGGCGATGGCCGCGGCGGAAGCGCGGGGGCGCGCGGCCGGCGAGCGCGAACGGCAGGCGGCCGCGCACGACGCGCGGGCGAGGCTCGCCGAGGAGAACGCCGAGCTGCGTGAGGAGCTGGAGCGGGCGCGCGGCCCGGGCCTCCTGCGTCGCACCGCTGCGTGGATCGCCGGGCTGCGGCTCGAGCGACCGAGCGGCGACGGCGGCTACTGGCGGACCGCGCTCCTTGCCTGGCGCATCCACGTCCCGGTCGTCGCCGGGCTCCTGGTCACGGCGCCGTTCCTGGGGACACGCGCGGTCCTCCTGGCGCTGCTCGCGCCGGTGGCTGCGGCCGCGCTGGCGGCGATCGTGCTCGCGGTCCCGTGGCTGCTGCGGCGCCGGCGGAGCGACGTCGCCGGTGGCATCGCCGGCGCGGCGATCGGCCCCGTGGTCTCGCTGGCGCTGGTCGACCGGATGCTCGACGGCGAGATGTCCACGAGCATGTACCTGACGATGGGCGCGGTCGTCGTCGCGCTGGCGGGCATGCTGTTGACGCGCGCGGTGTCGTGGAGCGAGTCGCTGGCGCTCGGCCTGATCTTCTCGCCGATCCTGGCGCTGCCGACGCCGGCGCACTTCCTGGTGTGGATGGCGCTCGCCGTCGCCGGCTCGGAGCTGGCTCAGGCCCCCGACGCCTCGCGCGCCAGGCGCTGAGCGGCGAGGGCCAGCGTCTCGTCTCGCTTGCAGAAGGCGAAGCGCAGCCACGGCAGCGCGCCCGGCGGCCGCGCGTAGAAGACCGACGGCGGGATCGCGGCAACGCCCCGCTCCTCGACGAGGCGGCGGGTCATCTCGACGTCGGTGAGCCCGGGCGCGAGGCGCTCGAAGCTCGCCATGACGAAGTAGGTGCCGCGGACGACGGGCACGTCGAAGCCGGCGCCGGTGAGCGCGCGGGTGAGCAGGTCGCGCTTGGCCCGGTACGTCGCGCGCAGCTCGTCCAGGTAGCGCGCGAGCCAGGCCTCGTCCTCGAGCACCTCGGCGATCGCCGTCTGCAGGAACGGCGTCGTCGAGAACACCGTCGCCTGGTGGACGAGGCGCACGGCGGCGGACAGCGCGCGCGACGCGGTCGCCCAGCCGACCTTGAGGCCGGTGAAGCCGAAGGTCTTGGCCGCGGAGCTGATGCGGACGACCTGGTCGCGGACCTCGGGCAGCGACGACAGCGACACGTGGCGCGCGCCGTCGTACGTCATCTGCTCGTAGACCTCGTCGCACAGCGCGATCGCGCCGGCGGCGCGCACGGCCGCGGCGATGCGCGCGAGCTCGTCCTCGCCGAAGACCTTGCCGGTCGGGTTGTGCGGCGAGTTGAGGATGAGGAGCGTGAAGCCGGCGGCGCACGCGCGATCGAGCTCGGCCCAGTCGATCGTCCATCCGGGAGCGTGGAGCCGGATCGGGACCAGCACGCCGCCGGCCTGGGCCACCGCCTGCGCGTACGAGTCGTAGAGCGGCTCGAACACGACGACGCGATCGCCCGGGTTCACGAACGCGTTGACCGTCGCGTAGATCGCCTCGGTCGCACCGGTCGTGATCGTCACCTCGGTGGCCCAGTCGCGCTCGACGCCGGTCGTCGACGCCACGAAGCGCGCGACCGCGCGGCGCAGGCGCTCCTCGCCGCTGCCGGGCGCGTACTGGTGGTGCGAGGTCTCGACGTGCCGGGCGATCGCGCGCAGCAGCTCCTCGGGCCCATGGAAGTCGGGGAAGCCCTGGGCCAGGTTGACCGCGCCGCGGGCGCGCGCCAGCTCGGTCATCTCGGTGAAGATGCTGGTGCCGAAGCCGGCCCAGCGCGTGGCAAGCCTGCCGGGTGTGCCCGGGGTGTCAGCCATGGGCCGACGCTACCAGGTCAGAAGCCGCGTGGTGGCGTGGCGCGCTGGAGCCAGTTGGACGCCGGGTACGCGGCGGCGCCGGAGATCACGTGCAGCGTGTACGCGTGGCGCGAGCGCGACGAGCGGTTGGTGTAGCTGAGGTGCGGCACCAGGCCGTCGAGCAGGATGAGGTCGCCTTGCCTGGCCTCGAGCGGCACCAGGCGCGTGTCGTCCCACGGGCGCGGGTCGAGCACGTCGAGGCGCGTGGCGCGGCCGTCGCGCACGAACCTCGCGCGCAGGCCCTCGCGGTGTCCGCCCGGGATCGCCCACAGGCACGCGTTGTCGGTGCGCGCGTCCTCGAGCGCGAACCACAGGCCGACCATGGCCTCGGGCGGATCGGTGTGCAGGTACGTCGCGTCCTGGTGGCAGCGGACCTCGCCACCGACGAGCGGCGCCTTGAGGATGTACATCGACTGCAGGACGCGCGGGTCGTCGATCCCGAGCGCGCGCACGATGCCGGCGATCGCGGGCGTGCGCGAGAAGCGCGCGAACACCGGATCGAGATCGTGCATCGCGTGGCCGATCTTGTTGATCACCGTCGCGTCCTCTTCCTCGAAGAAGAAGCGGAGGTCCTCGCCCGAGTCGAGGAAGTAGTCGTCGGTCCTGCGCGCCTGCTCGTTGGTGGTGAACACGGTGCGCTGCTCGCCGGGCCGGAACGCGGCGATCAGCGCGTCGGCGCGCGCTCGCAGGGCGTCGCAGGCCGCGGGTTCGACGAAGCCCGGCACGTGCAGGAAGCCATCGCGCCGGAAGCGTTCGAGCTGCGCGTCGGACAGCACGGGCTCAGCTCGCCTGCGCCCGCGCCTGCGCCTGCGCCTGCGCCTGCGCCTGCACGCGCCCCATCACCCGCGGCGCCAGGTGCCGCATCACCGCCGACGAGATCAGCCGCTCGCCGGGGGCGAGGCGGTGCGACAGCCCGTTCAGCAAGATGAACGCGCGGCCGATGATCGCGAAGTCGCTGGGGATGCCCTTGAGCGACGCCGACTTCAGCGCGTCGAGCGCGTTGCGCACGCGATCGTTGTCGCCCATGAACGCGCGCAGGAGATCGCGGAAGGCCTCGGGATCGCCGTCGGTCTCGAACCCGATCGATCGCGCCGCCGCGATCGCGCCGGGGAGGTCACCGCTCATGCCCTTCACGATCATCGTCGCCGCGCCGTCGCCGAACCCCGGCGGCAGCTCCTTGGCCAGCCCGAAGTCGAGGAGGATGATCGTCGTCCGGTCGGGCGCGACCAGGATGTTCCCCGGGTGGGGATCGCCGTGGAAGAAGCCGTGCTCGAAGATCATCGTCGCGTAGAGATCCGCGATCGTCACCGCGATCGTCCGCAGCTCGACTCCGTCGGCCTCGAGCGCCGGGATGCCGGTCAGCGCCTTGCCCTCGACGAACTCGCTGACCATCAGCTTGTCGGTCGACAGCTCCGCGTACACGCGCGGGATGCGGACGTCGCGCCGCCCCTCGAACGAGGCGCGCACGCGCGACGCCGAGCGCGCCTCGCGGTCGAACTCGAGCTCGAGGCACACCTGCGCCGCCAGCTCGTTCGCCAGCGGCCGCAGATCGATGCCCGCCAGCCAGCGCACCGCGCGCACCGCGCGCCGCAGCGAGCCCATGTCGATGGGGAAGAGCTTGCGCGCCTCCGGGTACTGCACCTTGATGACGACGTCCTCACCGCTCTTCAGGCGCGCGCGGTGCACCTGCGCCAAGGACGCCGCGGCGATCGGCTGCTCGTCGACGTGCGCGAACACCTCGTCGAGCGGTCGCCCGAGCTCGCGCTCGACGTGGCCGCGCAGCGTCGCGAACGGCCGCGGCGGCACGCGATCGTGGAGCCCGCGCAGCGGCTCGATCAAGGACGGCGGCATGACGTCGGCGCGCGCGCCGAGCACCTGGCCGAGCTTCACGAACGCGCCGCCCATGCCGGTCGCGAGCCGGTGGATCGCGCGGCCGGTCTTCGCATGCGCGCGGTCCCACGACCGCTCCGTCGGGCGAAGCCCGGGAAGATGTCGCCGCACCTTGAGGGTCAGGTAGCGCACGACCGCCGCCAGCACGGTCACCCCGGCGCGGACGAAGCGGTAGGCACGGTTGTGCTTCAGCGTCATGACCGAGCCCGGCATTGATACCATCTCGCGGGTGACCTCACCCCTCATCATTCTGGGATGCGGCTACATCGGCGGCCGGCTCGCCCGAACCGCGCTCGCTGCGGGCCGCCCCGTCCGGGTCTGCGCCCGCTCGACCGGACGCCTGGCGCCGCTGGGCGAGGCGGGCGCGCAGGTGAAGTACGTCGACGCGGCGATGGTGAAGCAGCTCGGGCCCGCGATGGCGAGCATGGACGGCGCCACGGTCGTGTACTCGATCCCGCCGGTCGGAGCGTTGCCGCCGGGCCATGCGATGCGGGCGGCGCTGCAGGCCGCGGCGGGCGGCGGCATCGGCTGCTTCATCCACCTCAGCTCGAGCGGGCTCTACGGCGACCACCCCGACGACGACACCTGGGTCGACGAGGACACGCCGACCGCGCACGACGATCGCGCCATGGCCGGCGTGACCACCGACGAGGCGGCGATCGACGGCTCGACGTTCGGCGCGCTGCGCACGGTGATCCTGCGGCTCGCGCCGGTGTACGGCCCGGGCCGGGGCGTGCGGACGCGCCTGCGCGCCGGCAACTACCGCATCCTCGACGAGGGGCAGCACGTGATCTCGCGTGTCCACGTCGACGACGTGGTCGGCGCGATCCTCGCCGCCGAGGAGCGCGCGGCGAGCGGCTCGAAGTACCTCGTCGCCGACGACGAGCCGACGACCCAGCTCGCCTACGCGACGTGGCTGTGCGACCGCATGGGCCTGCCCTTGCCGCCGGCGCGGCCGATCCTCGAGGCGGGCTCGGCGCGCGTGCCGTACCGGAACCGGCGCATCCGCAACACGCGGATGAAGCAGGACCTCGGCTACACGCTCCGATATCCGACGTTCCGCGAAGGGGAGGAGGCGATCGAGCAGGAGGAGCGGGCAGGCGAGTAGCCACTGTCGTTCGCGACGACACCCGGCGCGCCGGGCCCACGGTCCAAGTCATCGAGATGACAGGAGGCAGCGCGGCACGCGCGTTGCTGAAGGCGCGCCCATGTCCGCTCGCCTCCTCGCTGTCTCCGCCCTGTCCGCGCTCCCGACCCTCGCGCTCGTCGCCTGTCTCGATGACGGGCTCGACACGAGCGCCGGCGAGGTCCGCGAAGGCACCGCCGAGGCGGTCGGGCTCCTGCGCTTCCTGAACGGGCCGCTCGCGGACCTCGAGACGCTCGACGTCGCGGCCGGGCTGGACGCGCGGGCGGCGCGCAACATCGTCGCGCACGTGCGCGGCGCCGACGGCGACCTGGGGACGCCGGACGACGATCTGCTCGACTCGGTCGCCGAGCTGGACGCGATCCCGCAGGTGGGCCCCGCGACCATCGCGAAGCTCGTCGCCTATGTCGACTCGATCGGCGGCGTGCCCCGCATCGAGGTCGAGGGTGTGCGCATGACCGAGGCGGAGGCACGGGCGATCGTCGCCGCCGCCAACGGCGCCACGCTCGTCGAGCTCGACGACGCGGCCGCCCTCGACGCGCGCGCGGCGCGTGGCCTCGTCGACACGCGGCCTCACGCCGACGTGTACGCGGTCGCGCGGGTCGCCTACGTCGGCACCGCGGCGCTCGAGAAGCTGCGCGTCTGGGCGCCGGGCTGGAGCCCGCCGGAGGGCGCCACGTGTGTGCCCGCGCTGCGCGCCGGGATGCGCGCCTGTGTCGAGGTCCAGGTCGCGGACGGCGCGACGACCGACGAGGCGGTCGCGACGTGCACCGACGGCGAGGCGCTCGGCCCGGTGTTCGACGCGATCTGCGCCGGCCCGCTCGGCGCGCCGTTCTGCGGCGGCTCGTTCGAGGCGTTCTTCACGACGTACGTGCCGCCGTGCGCGGTCGATCTCGCGTACGAGCTGATGCCCCTGTGCACGAGCGACGCCGACTGCGGCGGCGCGCCGCTGCGCTGCTGGGGCCGGCCGGGCGACGAGTCGACGGCGTTCGGCGTGTGCAAGGACATCCGCAGCGTGCCGGGCGAGGGCAACCCTTGCTCGGTCACCCGCGCGTGCGGCCCGAACCTGGTGTGCGCCGGGCTCACGGTCTGGGACGCGGGGATCTGCGTCGGGACGTGGATGGCCGACGCCTTCGTGATGGACGTCCCGCAGCTCGTCCCCGCCGGCGCCGGGCTCACGTCGTCCTCGACGGCGATCGTGCACGGGCTCGCGACGGTGCCGATCGACATCCTCGTCGACGTCGACGTCCGCGGCGCCGATCCGCGCCGCCTCCGCATCACCCTCGTGAGCCCGGCCGGCGATCGCGGGCTCATCTGGGACGGCGCCAGCGGCGGCTCGGTGATCCCGTCGCGGATCCGCCCCGGCGCGCCCGGCATCCCGAGCGACGACGCGGTGAACGGCGCGTGGAAGCTCGAGGTCACGACGATCGGCGCGGGCACCGCGGGCACGCTCCACGGCTGGAGCGTGTACATCGTCAGCCAGTGGGACTGACGTCGCGTTCGTCGCGTTCGTCGCGCGAACGCAGGGTTAGGTTGCTCGGTCGGCGTCTCACCGGCCGAAAATTTGCCCCTGCGCGCCCGCAGTGATTGGTTTATCGCCGAGGGAACGTCATGCAGCTCCGCGCAGTGACCGCGACGTTCACCGGCCCGGGGGCCGGCTGCGACGACGACAACGCCCGCACCCGGCCGCGCGTCGTGGCGCGCGGGTGCGCGACCACCCGCGACGACAAGCTCGGCACGCGGCTCGGACCGTACGAGCTCCTGGCGCTGCTGGGCGAGGGCGGCATGGCGCAGGTGTTCCTCGCGGAGCACACGATCATGGGCCGCCTGGTCGCGATCAAGCAGCTCGCGCCCGCGCTCGCGCGCTACCCCGACGCGCAGGCGCTCTTCCTGCGCGAGGCCCGCATCGCGGCCTCGATCCGTCACCCCAACATCGTCGACGTCTACGACTTCGGCTGCGATCTCGACGGCCGGCCGTACTACGTCATGGAGCTGGCCGCGGGCGAGACCCTGGCGCGCCGGCTGGTGCGCGGGCCGCTGCTCGCGGCGCAGACGTTCGACACCGCGATCGTCCTGGCCGACGCCGTCGCGCAGATCCACGACGCCGGCTTCGTCCACCGCGACATCAAGTCGGAGAACGTGATGATGGTGCGCGACGGTCGCCGCCTCGTGCCCAAGCTCATCGACTTCGGCATCGCGCGCCGGCTGCACCCCGAGCCCGACGATCCCGACGCGCGCCCCGAGGGGCAGGTGGTCGGCACGCTGCGCACGATGGCGCCCGAGCAGATCACGCTCGACGAGATCGACGAGCGCACCGACGTGTGGGCGCTCGGCGTCCTCATCTACGAGATGATCGCGGCGCGCCTGCCCTTCGACGAGGGCGAGACGTCGCGCGACGAGATGCTCGCGATCGTCACCGAGCCGCCGCGCCCGCTGCCGGCCCACGCCGATCCCAACCTGCGCGAGATCGTCCTCGCCTGCCTGTGCAAGGACCCGTCGGGCCGCCCGGCGAGCGCCGACGATCTGGTCGAGCGCCTGCGCGAGGCCCAGGCCGCGTACCTGTACCGTCGCGGCTTCGTGCGCCGCGAGCGGGTCAGGCGCCCGGGAACGCCAGCGCCTTCATGTCGCTGACCATCGACTCCTTGATGTAGGTGATGGTCTTGCCGCGCAGGCGCTCCTTGGTCATGCGATACGGCAGCCGGCCGAGCGCGCCGAGCCGGGTGGCCTCGGCGAGGGCGCGGGGCAGCACCTCGGCCGCCGGCACCACCTCGTCGACGTAGCCGGAGACCAGCGCCTCGTCGGGCGTGTGCACGTGGGCCATGAGCGTGGCGCGCGGCAACGCCGCCGCCGTGAGGCGATCGCGCGCGAGCTCCATCGCGAGCAGCGGCACCGGCATCCCGATCGCGACCTCGTTGAGCCCGATCTTGAACGCGCCGCCGGCGGCGATCCGCAGGTCGCCGGTGAGGACGACCAGCGCGCCGCCCGCGAGCGCGTGCCCGGTGCAGGCGATGACGAGCGGGATGGGCGTGCCGTAGAGCCGCATGAGCAGGTCGGAGCCGCGGGTGAGCAGCGCCTTGGCATGCTCGGGTCCGCTCATCATGACCCGCAGATCGAAGCCGGCGCAGAAGCGCTCCGGCCGCCCCGCGAGCACCATCGCGCTCGCCTCGCCCTCGGCGCGCGTGAGCGCGGCGAGCAGCGCGTCGATCATCGCGACCGAAAGCGCGTTGGCCTTGCCGTCGTCCATCTCGACGACGGCGGTGGTTCCTTCCATCCGGTAGCGGACGAGTTCGCTCATGGCGGCAGCCTATCGCGCGCGCCGCGTCCTGTCCCTTGCGCCGCCTTTCTTCGCCGCGTCATCGGCTCAGGTGCGGAACACGAGCCCGCGGTCGTCGAGCCGGCGGTGACGCATCATCACCAGGTCGCGCACGTAGTTCTGATAGAGCTTCCACGGCACCTTCGAGCCCTGGCGCGGGAACATCGGCAGCGCGCGGGTGACGTACCCGGACTGGAGATCGAGCACCGGCTCGTCGCCGACGTCGGGGCCGGGCTCGGGGACGCACGAGCGCAGGCCGTGCCGGTCCATGTGCTCGACGAGCCGCGCGACGTACTGGGCGATGAGCTCGCTCTTGAGCGTCCACGACGCGTTGGTGTAGCCGAGGGCCACGGCCAGGTTGGGGACGCCGGAGAGCATCGCGCCCTTGTAGATCTTGCGCTCGCTGGGCACGACCGGCTCGCCGTCGACGGTGACGCTCACCCCGCCCAGGAAGACGAGCTGGAGCCCGGTCGCGGTGACGATGATGTCGGCGGACAGCTCGCGCCCCGACGCCAGGAGGATCCCGGTCGCGGTGAAGCGCTCGATCGTGTCGGTGACGATCTCGACGGTCCCGGCGCGGACCGCGCGGAACAGGTCGCCGTCGGGCACGAGGCAGAGCCGCTGGTCCCACGGCGCGTAGGTCGGGTTGAAGTGCTTCGCCACGTCGATCGGCGTGTCGGCGCCCAGGTGGGCGCGCACGCCCTTGTCGATGAGCGTCCGCGCCTGGCGCGGGAACTTCTTGCAGAAGTTGTAGAACGCGGAGCCGAGGAGCACGTTCTTCCAGCGGGTCACGTCGTGGGCGACGCCGTCGGGGAGCTTGCGGCGCAGCGCCTGCGCGATCCGGTCGACGGACGGGCGCGAGACGATGTACGTCGGCGAGCGCTGGAGCATCGTGACGTGCGCGGCCTTCTCGGCCATCGACGGGACCAGCGTCACCGCGGTGGCGCCGCTGCCGATCACGACGACGCGCTTGCCGGTGTAGTCGAGGTCCTCCGGCCACTGCTGCGGGTGGATGACCGTGCCCCGGAACGCCGCGCGTCCGGGCAGCTCGGGCGTGTAGCCCGCGTCGTACGAGTAGTACCCGCTGCAGCCGAAGAGGAAGCCGCAGGTGAGCCGCACCGTCTCGCCGGTGTCGGTGCGCTCGACCTCGAGCGTCCAGCGCGCGTCGTCGCTCGACCACGCCGCGCTCACCACCTTGTGGTGGAAGCGGATCATCGGTTCGATGCCGTGGTCGCGCGCGGTCTCCCGGATGTACGCCAGGATGCTCGGCCCGTCGGCGATCGCCTTGTCGCTGGCCCACGGCCGGAACGAGTACCCGAGCGTGTACATGTCCGAGTCCGAGCGGATGCCGGGGTACCGGAAGAGATCCCACGTGCCGCCGATGGCGCCGCGCGCCTCGAGGATCGCGAGGCGCTTGCCCGGGTTGCGCGCCCGCACGTGATAGGCGGCGCCGATGCCGGAGAGGCCCGCGCCCACGATGACGACGTCGACGTGCTCGGACATCTGGTTCAGCTGGTGAGCAGGAGCAGGAGGGCGATCAGGCCGACGAGCACCACGGCCACGAGCACGACCGTAGCCCAGGTCGGCCCGGAGACGCGGGCCAGCTTCTGGGTCTCGCCCGGGCCTGCGGGCGCGGCGCCCGCGGCCGCGGCCGTGGCGGCCGAGGTCGACGGCGCCGGGAGGTCCTCGGGAAGATCCGGCAGCGCCTCGATCGCCGGGGACATGGGCACGTTCACCGACGGCAGCGGCGGCGGTGGGGTCATCGCCGGGTTGCTGCCGAGGTTCGCCTCGAACGCCTTCAGCACCTCGTACGTCGACGTCACGGTCTCGAACTCGTCGGGGAGCTCGAGCCCTTCGCCGGCGAGGTCGGCGACGATCACGGTCGAGTTGTCGCGGCCGCCGCGCTCGTTGGCCAGGGAGATCATGGTGTCGCACGCCGCCCGTGGCGCGCTGCCGGTGAGGATCTCTTTGAGCTCGTCGTCGCCCACCTCGTTGGTGACGCCGTCGGAGCACAGGAGGAAGCGATCGTTGCGGCGCAGCTCGAGGCGTGCGATCGCGACCCGCACATCGGCCGCGAGGCCCATGGCCTGCAGGATCACGTTCTTGCTCGCGGAGCGCTTGGCCTCCTCGGGCGACATGACGCCATGATCGACCATGAGCTGGACCAGACTCTGGTCCCGCGTGATCTGGCGCAACCGGCCGTTGCGCAGGAGATAGGCCCGGGAATCCCCGACCTCGGCGATGTAGGCCTCGGCGCCGTGCACGAAGACGGCGGTGAGGGTCGCGCCCATGCCGCGGCGGTTGTCGGCGCGCGCGGCGTTCATCACCGTCAGGTTCGCGCGCTGCACGGCCTCCTCGAGCTGCTGGTGGATCGGGCCCCGCGACTCCTGCTGCATCGCCTGCTGCAGCGACTGGAGCACGAGCGCGCTGGCGATCTCGCCGGCCTGATGGCCGCCCATGCCGTCGGACAGGGCGAGCAGGACCCCGCGCTCCTGCACGTCGACCGCGCGATCGCCGGCGGTCACGTCGATCTGCTCGCCGCTCGCCAGGTCGTTGACCGCGAGCCCGTCCTCGTTGGTCGTGCGGACGCGTCCCACGTCGGTCCGCGCTGACACCTTCATCTTGATGTCCGCTGCCACCTGAACCCGAGGCTATCACTGACCCGGCCGCAACGGATGGCGGGGAGGCGTCGAGCGCGCCGGGTGGTGATCGGGCGTCGAGATGGCCCGTCCGTCGAGCGCATGCCGCATGGCACGTGCGGTGCAGCTACGTCGGCACCGAAAGGAAGGACAACATGCTCAAAACCAAGATCGGAGCCGCCGTCTTCTTCGGCGCAGCGCTGGTCGCGAGCGGCGCGGCCGCGCAGGAAGCCCCCGACATGCAGGATCCCGTCGAGCCTGACGAGCCGACGATCCCCGCTGATCCGCAAGACCCGGCCGCCCCGGTCGTGCCGGCGGAGCCCGTCCCGCCGGTGCCCGTGGCCGAGCCCGTGATCATCACCCCGCCACCTCCCGAGCCGACCCCCGTGAACGTCGACGTGCACATGCACGACCTCGCCATGGACAAGGAGAAGCAGCCCATCGGCATCTCGCTCACCGTTGGTGGTGGCGTGATCGGGTTCACCGACGAGTCGATGCGGGACACCACGTCGGCCGGCGGCATGTGGGACGTGCGCGCCGCCATCGGGACGCGCTCGCCGATCGCCGTCGAGGCCGCGTACATCGGCACGGCGCAGGGCATCGACACGGTCGGGCTCGATGACAGCGCGGTGCTGATCGGCACCGGCGTGGAGGCGGTGGCCCGCGTCAACCTGCTGCCGCTCGCGACGGTCAACCCGTACTTCTTCGGCGGCGCGGCCTGGAAGCGTTACGACCTCGCGAACACGGACACCAACACCTCGGACGTGAACGACGTCGACAACCTGATCGAGATCCCGGTCGGCGTCGGGCTCAGCTACCGCGTGAACGGCTTCCTGCTCGACGTGCGCGGCGCGCTGCGCATGGCGACCGAGGAAGATCTCATCCGCCAGGATCCGGATACCGAGGACGTCCGGCTCCATGCGTGGACGGCAGGCGCCAAGCTCGGTTACGAGTTCTGATCCGCAGCCGACCAGCCTCGCTCGCAAGCGAGTGACCCCCGACGAAGAACGTGCTTGAGCACATGCGCGGCCGCCCCTTAGCATGGGCGGCTCGCGCATGTCGTCATTCCATCTTGCCGTCGCGTTGGGGGTCGCGGTCGCGTGCACGGGTGCGTGCAGCGGCGGAGCTCCGGATCAGGTCATCGACATCGTCTTCGATGTCTGCGAGCCGTTCGTGGTGAACGCGCCCGATGCCGACGCGCAGCAGCGCGCCGGCATCGAGCTCGCGCTCGACCTGTGGCGCGAGCGCGGCGTCGCCGCCCCGACGACGATGCCGCTCGAGGGCGCGCCGGTCGTCGAGGTGCGCTTCGCCGACGCCTCGCCCGCGTTCCACGGCGTGTACGAGGACGAGGTGGGCGTCATCTATCTCAATCGACGGCTCTCGGATCCCGAGACGCTCGCGATCGTCATGAGCCACGAGCTCGGCCACGCCTTCGGGCTCTGGCACGTCTCCGCGAACGATCGCCACTCGGTGATGAACCCCGGCAATCTCCAGATCGCGCCCACGTCCGATGACGGCCTCGCCCTCACCGAGATGTGGGGGCCGTGCGCCCCGGCACACTGACGCCCGGTCGCTCGTCGTTCAGGCCGGGTCACGCCACGACGCGACGGCCAGCCGCTCGTGGAAGAACGCGATGACGCGCTCGAGGGCGAGCCGCGTCGGATGCCCCGGGCGATCGACGCGGTCCAGGACGAGCACCGAGTGCGCGAGCCGGGAGATCGCGTGCGGGTTGCCCGGGCCCGAGTCGATCTCGACGGCGATGAAGCGATCGCCGAGCTCGTCGCGCAGGCGCTGGAAGCGCTCCGCCGGGACCAGCACGTCGTGCGTGAAGCGGAGCCCGAGCACGCACACACCGGCCGCGGTGCGCGTGCGCACGCGCGCGAGCGTGGCGTCGTCGATCCCGAGATCGCGCCGCTGGGCCGGCGTCACCCCGAAAGGCAACGACGGCTGGCTGAGGACCGGCGCCTGGACGACGTCGTCGACCATCATCGCGAGCGCGAAGCCGCCGGTGAGGCACATGCCGATCGCGCCGACGCCGCGGCCCCCACACTCGCGATGCGCGAGCCGGGCGAGATCGCGCAGCCAGGCGGTGATCGGGCTGTTCCGGCGCGTCCCCCACAGCACGAACTCGCGCGAGACGCACGCGCGGGTGAGCGACGCGGCGGCGTAGCGCGCGCCCATCGGACGTCCGGGTTCGCCGAACATCGACGGCATGTAGACCCGCAGGCCGGCGGCGGCCACCAGGCGTCCCAGCTCGGCGACGCCGGGGTAGAGGCCCGGGGTCTCGTGCATGAGGATGACCGCCGGTCCGCGGCCGGTGCAGAACACGGTGCGCGTCACGCCGCGGAGCGTGAGCTCGCGGCGCTCGAGGTCGGGATACGGCGAGGTCGCCCCTCGGGCCACGCGTCATCGTCGCACGACCACGCTGACATGGCGCTTGCAAGGCATGGGCGAGAGGTCCCCCATGAGCAAGCGCAAACGCCCCCCGAAGACCGCGCCCCGCGGCAAACGCGCCCGCGCGACCACGGTCGAGCGCGCCACGCGTGCCCTCGAGGACCTCGGCGAGAAGAAGCCGCCGCAGAAGACCGACGATCCAGCCCGCGACCGGACCGCGATCGAGGACGGCGCCCTCGCGCCGCTCGATCACGCCGACTGATCACCAGCGACGGGTCCACAGGAGGTCGGCGCCGAGGATCCCGCGATCGCCGGCCACGCCTTCGAAGAGGACGCGGCGTCCGAGCCAGTACTCGATCTCGGCCTCGTTCACGTTCTCGTCGACGCGGGCCTCGGTGCGGCTCCGGTAGAGGACGAGGAGGCGGCGGGTGATCCAGCGCCCGAACACGAAGGCGCGGCTCGACGAGGCCGTGGCGGGCTCGTAGGCGATGAGGTCGAGGCGCACGGGGAGGATCGGCGAGAGGGTGCCGACGATCGCCTGGGACGCGACGGCGGCGAACAGGTTGCTGGCGGCGTCGCTGGTCTCGCTGCCGGCGGCCGACGCGGTGTCCGAGATCGCGAAGGCGAGGAGCTGGCCCTGGGTGTAGGTCGGCGGCTCCGAGGCGAGCTCGAGCTCGGGCTCGCTCGCGCGCCCGCTGACGTTCGCGAACAGCGTGAGCTCGGGCAGCTCGCGCTCGAGCTGCAGATCGAGCAGCGGGTCGAGGCCGCCGTCGAAGGTGACGGCGGCGCGGCGCAGGCGGTAGCGGCGCTCGAGCACGATCACGTCGCCGCGCACGACCTCGAGCTTGCCGTCGACGAGGGCGCCGTCCTGCCCGGTCGAGAGATCGAGGCGGCCGCCGACCTCGCCGCGGAGCTGCGGGACGTCGACCGCGACGCCCTGGACGCGCAGGATGACGTCGAGGAACGGCGCCGTCGGCGCCGCGCCGAAGAGCTCCTTCACCTGGCGCTCCGGAGGCCTCGGCGGCGGGGCTCCCGGTGCGGTCGAGGCGAACACCAGATCGGCGGGCATCGCCGACGGGTGGAGCTCGCGCGCGGCGGTGACCCGCGAGGTCACGCTCCCGCGCCGGATGGCCGCGGTGACCAGCCAGCGGTCGCTCCTGCGCTCCAGCTCCGCGGTCAGCGTGCCGTTCACCTGCGGCGCCGACGAGGTGATGAGCTCGATCTCCTCGGCGGTCGCGCGCAGCGAGCCCGAGCGCGGCAGCAGGCCGTCGAGCTGGGCGTCGGCGACGACGCGGACCGTGCCCGACACGATCGTGCCCTCGACGTTCAGGGTGGCGCGGCCCGGCGTGAACGTGAACGCGGCCTTCGCGTCCCGCACGACGCCGATCGTGTCGTCGATCGGGAGGGTGGCGTCGCGGATGACGAGCGTGCCGAGCAGCCTCGCGGACTCCGGCTCGCTGCCGCGCAGCCGCAGATCGGCGTCGAGCTTTCCGGACAACCCGAGGAGCACGTCGGGCGCGAGGCGCGCGAACGGGCGCAGCTCGAAGTTCTCGGCCGAGAGCCGCGCCTGGGCCTCGTCGAGCGCGTCGACGTCCGCGTCGGCGACCAGCTCGAGCCGCCCGCCGTCGCCGCCGGTGGCGCGGGCGGTGGCGTGGAGCTGGCCTTCCCGGTAGCTCGCCTCGACGGCGACGTTGCGGATGCCGCCGCGCAGGGGGCCGCCGCCGCGGCGGGGCCGGCGGGCGCCGAGATGCTCGACGGTGAGCGCGAGCTCTCCGGTCGGGGCGCCGAGCGTTCCGGCGACCGAGCCGGTGCCGCGCACGACGCCGGTGGGCGCGTTCTTGACGCCGAACGAGCGGGCGGCGCGCCGCAGCTCGAGCTCCTCGATCGTCAGCCGTCCGGTCAGCGGCACGGCGGTGAGCTCCTCGCCGGCGGTCAGGATCGCGACCAGCTCGCGCGGCGTGGCCAGCGTCGCGGTGAGCGCGGTGGCGCCGCAGACCGTCGCCGTGAGGTTGCCGCGCGTGCCGTCCCGGTCGCCCAGGAGGTGGAGCACCACCATCGCGGGGTCGACGAGCGGCCCGGCCTGGGCGCTGCGCGCGGTGATCGTGCCCGTGAGGTCGGCGAGCGCGCCGCCGGCGCGCAGATCGGCGGTCACCACGCCGCGGAGCTCCGGGACGCCGGCGCGGATCGCGAGCCGATCGTCGATCACCAGCTCCGGCACGTGCACGCGCGCGGCGGCGATCGCGTCGAGGCCGAGCCGCCGCCAGGCGTCGACGTCGAGGGCGTGCGTGGGCGCGCGCAGCGCGCCCTCGACGTGCGCGGTCCCCAGGTCGCGCATCGTCGCCGTCATGTCGACGCGCGTGAGCTTCGGGTCCTCGAGATCGACGGCCAGCTCGAGGTCCGTCGGCGCCGGGAGCGCGTCGCTGACGAGCCCGCGCGCGTGGAGCACGGCCCGCGGGGCGCGGTCGGCGCCGAGCCGCAGCTCGCCGTCCACCCGGCCGGCGACCGGCGTCTCGAGCGCGAGCATGTCGCTCACCTCCGCCAGATCGATCGCGTGTAGCGCGAGCTGGAGCTCGCGGATCGCCCGGCGGTCGAGCGCGCGCCAGGCGTCGGGGTCTTCACGCCGGCGGGGGAGGGCGACGTCGAGGAGGGCCGTGGCGCGACCGAGCCGATCGTCCCGGTACACGAGCGTCGCCCGCGCATGCCCGCGCGCGATGTCGACGGCCGCGTCGACGGTGCCGCGCACGCGTGGCGGCACGCCATCGACGCTCCGGAGCCGCACGAGGTCGATGCCCTCGGCGGCGACGACCCCGGTGAGCGCGGTCGGGCGCGCGCGCGGAACGTCGAGGTCGACCGTGATCGTCCCGCCCGCCGCGCCGGCCCGGACGCCGTCGACGGAGATCCGCTCCGCACCGACGGTGATCCGGCCGCCGCGGCCGCGCACACGCGCCGACTGCGCGACGACGTCGAAGGTGCCCAGCGCGACCGCCGCCACGGTGTCCTCGCGCTCGGGGAACGAGACCGTGGCGGCGAGGGTGCCGCGCACGTCGCGCGCGCGGTCGACGGCGCGCGCGGTGACGTCGAATCCGCCGCCGACGCGGCCGCGCGCGGTGACGTCGAGATCGGGGACGGTCCCGTCGCCCACGCGCGCACCACGTACGCGCACGCTCGCCTGGCCGCCCGGGCGCTCGGGGAGGCCGTCGAGATCGAGCTCGACGTCGAGCGCGCCGACGCGGACGTCCTCGCGCTGGAGTCGCTTCCCGCCGACGGTGCCGCGCACGGCGATCCGTGGCGCCGCGCCTTCGTCGCCCACCAGCCGACCCGCGATGGCGAGGTCGGCGTCGAAGCTGCCCGCGATCGTGGCGTGTCCCTTCGCCGCGCGCGCGAGGTTCGCGCTGTGAGCCACCACCGTGCCGTCACGCAGGTCGACGAGGCGCCCGCGCTCGGTCTCGGTCACGGTCACGACGCCGCCGGCGCGCAGCCAGGTGTCACCGGCGGCGTGCGCCGCCGCGGTCACGCGGGCCTCGCCGCCGGCGAGCGTCACGCCGGCCGTGAGCCGGTCGAGCTCGATCGCGTCGACGGTGCCGCCGCCGTCGACGCCGATCGTGCCGTGGATTCCCTGGAGGCCCGCGTCGAGATCGAGCTCGAGCGCGACGACGGTCGTGGAGTCGACCGAGGTCGCCGGCAGCGTGGCGAGCAGCTCGCTCGCGTCGGCGCCGCGCACCATGACCGTGCCTCCGAGCGAGGCGCGCCGCTCCGCGCGGCGACCCGAGATCGCGCCGAGGAACCGTGCCGAACCGAACGAGCCCCGCAGCACGGCGCGCAGGCCGTCGTCGTCGTCGGGCCGCACCGCGGCGTCGAGCTCGAGCGCGGCGGGCGTCAGGTCGGCCTCGGGCACGAGGCGCGCGAGGGCGCCGGGCGGCGCCTTGACGCGCAGGGCGCCGCGGAGATCGTTGCCCGCGCCGACGCGTACGTCCGTGGCCTCGACCGCGACGTCGCCGGCGACGACCGTGCCCTTCGACAGCCGGATCACCCCTGCCGGGTCGATCGCGACGTCGGCGACGACCCCCAGCGGCGTGTCGCGTTCGCGCCAGCGTGCGCCCACGTCCGCGCGCGCGCGCAGCGCGCCGTCCTGCCCCACCCGCAGCCGCCCGACGATGACGAGGCCGTCGAGGTGATCCACGCGATCGTCGCGCGTGATCGTGATCTCGGCCCCGCGCACCTCGAGGCGGTCGATCACGACGTCGAACGGGAGCGGATCCGGGCTCGGCTCGTACATGGCCGCGACGTTGGGCGGCTCGTCGCCGCGCTGGAACAGGGCGACGCGGCCGCCGTCGACGACGAGCTGCTCGAGCCGCGCCTCGTCGCGCAGGAAGGCGAGGAGCGCGACGTTGAGCTCGATGCGCTCGGTCCGGACCGCCTCTCGGCCCTGGCGATCGCGGAGGACGACGTCGTGCAGCGTGAAGTCACCGAGCAGGCTGCCCTCGAGGCGCCCGACGCTCGCGCCGCCGGGGAACTTCTCGAGGAGCGCGGCCTCGATCCGACCCCGAACCTGATCGCGCCCCCAGTCGGAGTGGAGGGCGATGATCCCGGCGAGCACCAGGGCGAGCGCGAGCGCGACCAGCACCAGCAGGAACCGACCGAACCAGCGCGCGAGTCGCTTCGCCATCAGAAGGCCTCGCCGACGCTGAGGTGGAACGCGAAGCGCTGGCCGGCCTGCGGCTCGCCGGGCTCGACGCGATTGAGGCGGTAGCCGACGTCGAGACGCACGGGGCCGATCGGCGTGGGCAGGCGCAAGCCGAGGCCGCTCGCCCAGTGCAGTCGCCCGATCGCCATCGCGCCCCAGGACTCGGTGACGTCCGCGCCGTCGAGGAAGGCGGCCCCACCCAGCGGGGGCAGGTATGGCAGGTCGGGCAGCGGAAAGCGCAGCTCGGTCGAGAGCTCGAGCGAGGCCGTGCCGCCGTACGGCACCTCCCGCGCGTTGCCGTCGACCATCCCGGCGGCGAACGGCGCCAGGTGGCGCTCGGGGAAGCCGCGGTGGCTGTTGGCGCCGCCGGCGAAGAAGCGGCGGACCGCCGGGGCGTCGCCGGCGAGCGCGCCGAGCCGGGCCCGGGCGCCGAGCACGGCCGGCCCGAGCGGGAGGTAGCCGCGCGCCTCGGGCGTCACGCGTGTGTACGTGAGCGCGCCGCCGGCGGCCTCGGTGCCCTGCTCGGCGCGGAGCTCGACGTACCCGCCCCGGGTCGGCGCCACGCGATCGTCGCGCAGGTCGAGCACCGCGCTCGCCTCGTACGCGCCGATCCGCGCGGTGCGGTCGAGGCCGAGCTGCATCACGGTGGCGTCGTCGAGCACCGGCGACACGTCGCGGTAGCCGACGAGGCCGAGCTGCCAGCCGACCGTCGCCTGCATCATCCGCCGGTACGTCGGCGTGCGTGCGGTGAGCCGCGCGCGGGGTCCGTAGCTCGTGTACGCCTCGACGGCGAGGTAGGAGAAGCTCGCCTCGGCGGTGCCGCCGAAGCGCGGGTAGAAGAGATCGATCCGATCGAGCGTCGCCGTCGCGGCGACCCGCGGCGCCACCTCGTCGCCGCCTCGCTGCAGGACCAGCGCCGGGCGCAGCTCGACGCGCGCGGTGGTCAGGGGCCAGGGCCACGCGGCGACGCCGTAGGCCGCGCGCCCGCGCACCTCGTACGCGACGGGATCCATGCCGACGCCGCCGCCGAGCCGCACCTCGTGGCGAGGCGACTCCTCGACGCGCACCAGCACGTTCACGATCTCGTCGCGCTCGCGGTCGGCCTCGACCCGCACCAGCCCGAACCGGCCCAGCTGATAGAGCGCGGCGCGGGTGTCGTCGAGCGCCTTGACCGAGTAGCGGTCCCCGGTGCGCATGACGACGCGGGCCGAGACCGCGTCGCCGAGGCCCGGCGGGACGCCGTCGACCGTGATCTGGCCGAAGCGCGCCAGCGGACCCGGTTCGACCTCGAGGCGGATGATCGCCTCGCTGCGGGCGGGGTCGGCGATCACCATCCCGTTCACGCGCGCGTACGCGTAGCCGTGCGCCTGCAGCTCGCTCACGACGTCGGGCACCGCGAGCTCGTAGCGCTCGTAGTCGAACGGGTCGCCGTCGTCGATCGGGATCCGGGCCCGCAGCGCGTCGACCGGCACGTCGTCGGGGTGGCCCTCGAAGACGACGCGCGCCAGGCGGGCCTGCGCGCCCTCGTCGATCGCGAACGTCACGTCCGCGCGGTCCTCGCGTCGCTCGACCTCGGATTCGACCTCGACCCCGAAGAAGCCGCGCCGGACGTAGAAGCTGCGCACGCGGCGGCGGTCCAGGCCCACGAGGAACCGGGCGAAGGGCTGGCCGGTCTCGCGAGCGTGGGTGAGCCCCAGGCCCTCGATGATCACGTCGTCATCGACGGACGCCGCGCCGGTGATCCGGATCGACCCCACGCCGACCTCGCCGGGCGCGACCGGGCGCGTGCGCACACCGCAGGCGGTGGTCGTCGCGAGGACGATGACGAGCAGGCCGGGCGTGCGCATCCGCACGCGAGAGGTTGCAAGTTCCTCGCCAGCGAGCACCGGTGGCGCTACTCGGTTTCGTGCTCGTGCGCGTGGCGGGCGGCCTCGAGCAGCTCGGGATCCACGTTCGCGGGGTCGAGGATGACCTTGCCGTCGTGCGACGCGCGCACGCCGGGACCCTTGACGACGAAGTCGCCGGCACCCTCGACGAACACCAGGATGTGGTCCGGCGCGACCGCGCGGACGGCGCCGATGATGTCGCCGCGCTCGTCCAGGAACACGTGCGCGCCCAGCTCGACCGCGACGGACTTCATGCGAGAGGCTACCCCCGGCGCCGGCAACGGCAAGGCGCGAGTCAGCGCGTTCGGCGCCCCGATGCGCGCCTCAGCCCTCGCCGGGCGCCTGCGCGCGCAACACGGCGATCACGTGGCGGAACAGCGCCCTGGCGGCGCCGGGCGGTTTGCCCGTCGCGCGCTCCCGCTGCGCGTCGGCCACGAGCTGGGGGAGCGGATCGGCGGATCCGCCGGGGAACGCGGCGAGGGCGGCCTCGCCCTCCTCGATGAGGCGGGTCCGCCAGCGTTCGGCCGCGTGGAACAGCTGTGGTTCGGCGACGCCGGTGGACTGCACGTTGGCCAGGCGCCGCTCGACGTCGTCGAGCTCGAAGCGCCGCAGCTGGCCCGCGAGGTTGCGCTCGGCGCGACGGCGCGCCACGTGGGGGGTGACCGCGCGCGCCCGATCGAGGACCTCGCGCAGATCCTCGTCGAGCTCGAGCTTCGCCAGCGTCGAGTCGGGCACGCCCATCAGCGTGCGCGCGAGGTCCGCCGAGCGATCGCCGGCGGTGCGACGCGCCTTCCTGGCGAGCTGGCGCCGGCTCGGTCCGTCGCGATCGTCGTCGGCCATGGTCGGAGGATACCCGGTCGGCGCTCAGCCGTACCGGAACTCGAGGAGCGGGGCGGGGCGGTGGAGCCCGTTGTGCACCTCGTAGTTGAAGGGCTGGTACTGGATCGGCCACGGCACCGCACGCGACTCCTCGGGACGGTGGTGGATCGTGAGCGCCATCGGCGTCACCGCGCGGTACGAGGCGTCGACCGGGAGATCGTTGTTGTCCCAGCCGCCCGCCGAGAACAGGTTGAGCAGCAGGCGATCACCGAGGTCGAAGATGACGTCGAACCCGCGTTCGATCTTCTCGTGCCCGCGGATCATCGTGTGCATCCCGACCCGCTCCATGAAGGCGCGGAACTGGCGCCGGCCGAACATGAAGCGCGGGTTCTGGCGCTGCAGCTCGACCGGGACGTGGTCGGTCTGCTCGGGATCGCTCCACATCATCTGGAAGCGGAGCTCGGGGTCGTTGAGGCTGCCCAGGTCGCGGTAGCGCTCGGCGAACGTGTCGTCCCGGGGCACGCCGCCGTGCACGAACATCATGCGATCGACGAGGCACGCCGTCGGCATCTTCTCGAACAGGATGCGGTACGCGTCGAGCATCTCGAACGGCACGTGCGTCATGATCGACGCCAGCGCCTCCGCCGGATAGACGACGCTGTACATCATGCCCTCGTGGACCCGGAAGTGCTCGTGGTTGCCGCGCAGCACGATCACCTGATCGGGCAAGGACACGAGCAGGCGCAGGACGGCGCGCAGGACGCCGTCGAAGCTGAAGCGGCCGCGGTCGATGTAGTCGCCGAGGAGGACGAGCTTCACGTCGGGGTAGCGCGCCGGGTCCCACTGGTGCGCCCACGCGCGGTTGATGAAGTCGGTCTGGAGGAGCGCCGCCTTCAGGCAGCCGTAGCAGCCGTGGGTGTCGCCGAGGACGATCAGCTCCATCGCGCCCGACGCCCGCATCACGTGGACGTGCTGGTCGAGGAAGCGCGTGCCGGGGGCGAAGCGCGCGACATCGGTGACGCCGGTCAGCCGCCCGTTGCCCTGCGCGCGCTGCCGCTCCCAGACCTCGATCGCCGCGTGCACCAGCTGGTAGTCGAGATCGATCTGCGCCTTGCGCTCGATCGGATGCGGCGAGTAGGTCTGCTCGAGCGGGTCGAGCACCGGGTGTCCCACCGCCTGCAGGTCCATCCACGCCGCCGGCTGGAGGATGACCGGACGGCCCGTGGTCGTCGGCGGCGCCGCCATCTCCGGCATCGTGGTGGCGGCCGCCTTCGGCGTCGGCGGGCCGGTGAAGTAGCCGATGAGCTCCTCGTAGAGCTTCTTCTCCGGCTGGGTGATGAGGCCGTCCGCGTGCATGAGGCCCTGCACCAGCTCGAGCACGGTGGCCTGCTCGGGGGGCGGGAAGCTGCGGAAGAGCGTCACCGCCCGCGCCTTGAGGCGCATGGGCACGAAGCCGTCGGTGCCGCTGGCCTTGGCCTCGTCGGCGAGCGCCGCGACGTCCTTGACCAGCTTGGTGAACACGGCCTCGTAGTCGGCGCCGTTGTGGGGGCCGACGAGCCCGCGCACCGACTCGAGGTAGCGCCGGATGTACGCGTGCTCCTTGTGGTGGAACAGGCCATCGGCGTAGCCCACCGTGAGGAGCAGCTCGACGATCTCGGCAGTTCGCGCAAACACGGCGTTACTTCGCACCCCTCACGCGAGGCCGGCAACTATACCGCCCCGACATCCACGGTACACTCCCGGGATGCGCCTGATTTCGATCGTCAACGTGGCCATCGGGATGGCGCTCCTCGCGCCGGCCCCGGCGCTCGCCGAACGACTGCTCATCACGGTCGGCGCCGACGCGCTCGCCACCGCCCGCACCGCTGCGGCGGAGGACACCGGGTTCGAGGTGCTGGCAGCGGACGAGGACGTCGCCGTCCTGTCGATCGACGAGGCGGCGCTCGACGCGCTCACCGAGGCGATGCACGCGCACCACGGGCGCTGTGGCGGCTTCATGGTGCACGAGTCGCTCGCCGACGCGCTCGACGCGCTCGACGCGCCGGTCGCGCCCGCCGACGGGCCGCCCGTCGACTACCGCCTGGAGCGTCCGCACGTCGTGCGCGCGGTGCTGCCCGCGATCGAGCCCGGCCAGCTCCTGAGCACGATCGAGCACCTCTCCGGCATGAAGAACCGCTACTACCGCTCGCCGACCGGCGCGGCGGCCTCCACGTGGCTGCGCGATCGCTGGCGCAGCTTCACGACCCGCGCCGACGTCACCGTCGAGCTCGTCGATCACGGCTATCCGCAGCGCTCGGTCGTGCTCACGATCCCGGGGACCACGCTGGCCGACGAGGTGGTCATCATCGGCGGTCACCTCGACTCGATCGCGCCGGGCGGCACCGGCAGCGACGCGCCGGGCGCGGACGACGACGCGTCGGGGATCGCGACGCTCACCGAGGTCGCGCGCGCGCTGCTCGCGAGCGGTGTGCGCCCCCAGCGCACGCTCCAGTTCATGGCCTACGCGGCCGAGGAGGTCGGGCTGCGCGGCTCGCTGCGCATCGCGAGCGACTACCGGCGCCGCGGGGTGAACGTCGTCGGCGTGCTCCAGCTCGACATGACCAACTACCAGGGCTCGGATCGCGACATCTGGCTCATCGCCGATCACACGGACGCGGGGCAGAACGCGTTCCTCGGCCGCCTGATCGACGCCTACGTCGGCGCGACGTGGGCGTACGACCGCTGCGGCTACGCGTGCTCCGACCACGCGGCGTGGACCCGCCACGGCTTCCGGGCGTCGATGCCGTTCGAGGCGCGCTTCCGCGACTC